>Ga0181536_10000386_pt1 | contig 53008 bp, 46 predicted proteins | sample PEATcosm2014_Bin_41_FD_121105 | JGI IMG/M metagenome (GOLD analysis project Ga0181536, IMG submission 121105) | Peatland microbial communities from MTU Mesocosm Facility, Houghton, MI, USA - PEATcosm2014_Bin17_60_metaG | ecosystem: Environmental > Terrestrial > Soil > Wetlands > Peat | place...
AGGTTGTCGACGTCGGCCTGCTTGGCCCGGACCGCTTCCGCGGCCTCGCGCAGCCCGGCAAGCTCGGTGTCGGTGAGATCGCGCTGCACCACCCGTCGCACTCCGGTGGCGCCGACCTCGGCCTCCACGCCCAGGTAGACACCGGAGATCCCGTACTCGCCGTCCACCCAGGCGCAGACCGGCAGCACGGCGCCCGCGTCCTCGGCGACCGCCCTGGCCATCCTGGCTGCGGCCGCGGACGGCGCGTAGTACGCGGATCCGGTCTTCAGCAGCCCGACGATCTCGGCGCCGCCGTTCCTGGTGCGATCCACCAGCTGGCCGATATCGGCGGCTGGCAGCAGGTCCGCCAGCGGCTTGCCGTCCACGCTGCAGGCCGACGGCACGGGCACCATGGTGTCCCCGTGCGAGCCGAGGGTCAGGGTGCGGACCGAGCCCACGGGCACGCCGAGGCGCTCGGCGACGAAGTAGCTGAACCTGGCCGTGTCCAGCATGCCCGCCTGGCCCATGACGCGATGCTTGGGGAAGCCGGACACCTTCGCGGCCAGCGCCGTCATCTCGTCCAGCGGATTGGAGACGACGACGAGCACCGCGTCCGGGGCGTGCCGGACGACCTGCTCGGTCACGCTGCGCACAATCTTCGCGTTGACCCCGATCAGGTCCATCCGGCTCATCCCCGGCTTGCGCGGGAGTCCTGCCGTGATCACCACCACGCCGGAGCCCGCAATGGCCTCGTAGCCCTCGCCCGCCGGGCCGGTGGTCTGGCCGGTGACCTTGGTCTCGAAGCCTTCCACCGGCCGGGACTGGTTCATGTCCAGCGCCAGCCCCTCCGGCTTGCCCTCGACGATGTCGGTCAGCACGACCTCGTCGAAGATGTCGTACTCAGCTAGCCGCTGCGCCGTGGTCGAGCCATAGAACCCAGCTCCGACGACCGTTACCTTGCCTTTGCGGGCCATCTCCGGTGCTCCTTTTTCTTTTTCTGCTGTGCTCTGCGGGGTTAGTCAGGACCCTGCCATCGCGGCGTCCAGGTTCTCGGCCAGGGCGGCCAGGAACTCCTCGGTCGTCAGGAACGGCGTGTCGGCGCCGACCAGCAGCGCCAGGTCCTTGGTCATCTTGCCGCTCACCACGGTCTCCACGCACACGCGCTCGAGCGTCTCGGCGAACCTGGTCACGTCCGGAGTTCCGTCGAGCTTGCCCCGGTGGGCCAGCCCCCTGGTCCAGGCGAAGATCGACGCAATGGGGTTCGTCGAGGTGGGCTTGCCCTGCTGGTGCTGCCGGTAGTGCCGGGTCACCGTGCCGTGGGCGGCCTCGGCCTCGACGGTCTTGCCGTCCGGCGTCATCAGCACGCTGGTCATCAGGCCGAGTGAGCCGAATCCCTGCGCGACGATGTCGGACTCCACGTCGCCGTCGTAGTTCTTGCACGCCCACACGATGCCGCCGTCGCCCTTGATGACCTGCGCCACCATGTCGTCGATCAGCCGGTGCTCGTAGCTGATGCCGGCCGCCTCGAAGTCGGCCTTGAACTCGCTCTCGAACACCTCGGCGAAGATGTCCTTGAACCGCCCGTCATAGGCCTTGAGGATCGTGTTCTTCGTCGAGAGGTACAGCGGGTACCCGCGGTCGAGCGCATACCGCATCGTCGCCCGGGCGAAGTCCCGGATCGAGTCGTCGAAGTTGTACATGCCCATGGCGACGCCGCCGCCGCTGAACTGCGCCACCTCGTAATCCATCGTCGGCTCAGCCGAGTCCGCCGGGGTGAAGGAGATCCGTACCGTGCCAGGGCCCGGCACCACGAAGTCCGTGGCCCGGTACTGATCGCCGTGCGCGTGCCGGCCGATCAGGATGGGCTTGGTCCAGCCGGGCACGAAGCGCGGGATGCTGTCAATGACGATGGGCTCGCGGAACACGACCCCGCCGAGGATGTTGCGAACGGTGCCGTTCGGGGAGCGCCACATGCGCTTCAGCCCGAACTCGGTGACCCTGGCCTCGTCCGGCGTGATAGTGGCGCACTTCACGCCGACCCCGTAGCGCTTGATGGCCTCAGCGGCGTCAACGGTGACCTGATCCTCGGTGGCATCACGGTTCTCGATCGACAGGTCAAAGTACTTCAGGTCGACGTCCAGGTAGGGCAAGATCAGCTTGTCTTTAATGAACTTCCAGATGATCCGCGTCATCTCGTCGCCGTCGAGCTCTACGACGGGATTCACTACCTTGATCTTGGACATGCCGCTGCGTTCCCTTCATCGCGCCGGCGCCATTGCCATGGCGAAGTCTGGCCGGGCACGGGGTTGCCCGGCGTCATGCAAGTGCCCGGCCGTGCCGGGACGAGTCAGGCCGGTCAGGCTGGTGCCGGGAGGATCAGCCCGCCCACCAGGATGCCAGCGCCGAGCGCGGCAAGAATTGCCACGTCCGCCAGCCGCCGTCGCGAACCGAGCATCCCGGCCCGGCTCTCCGGCAGGACCAGTCTGGCCACGGCTGCTGCGAGCAGCATGCCTGCCACCACCAACGTACCGCTCCGGACATCCTGCTCGCCGCCGTGCACGGTCAGCAGCCCGAGTCCGAGACCGCCGAGCACGAGCACATAAGGCAGCTCGCCGAGCCGCGGCCGTGAGCCCGTCCCGCCGGGCCCTGCCGCCGCCGGCCCGGAGGAGCGGCCCGGCCGGTGCGCCGCCGGGCTGACGCGCGTGCCGCGCGCTGCCCTGGGCGGCCGGCGGCCGGCTCTGGCCGCGTGCCTCACCGCGCCTCCAGCGGAGTCCAGGTCAGCCCGCGCTGGCCGATGTACTCGCTGTCCGGCCTGATCAGGCGGTTGTCCGCATGCTGCTCGATCACGTGGGCGGTCCAGCCGGCCATCCGGCTGATCGAGAAGACCGGGGTGAACAGGTCAGTCGGGATGCCGAGATAGTGGTACACGGTGGCCGCGTAGAAGTCGACGTTGGGGTAGAGGCCCTTCTCCGCGAGGACAACCTCCTCCATCCGGCGGGACATGACGTAATACGTGTCATCGCCGGAGGCCGCGGCCAGCTCGGCGGAGAGACGGCGCAGGTGCCCAGCGCGCGGGTCCTCGGCCCGGTAGACGCGGTGCCCGAATCCCATGATCTTCTCGCCCTGCCGGAGCCGCTCGGTCACCTGCGCGGTGACCGCCTCGGCCGGATCACCTCCGCTGGTCAGCCTGATGGCCTCCAGGCCGCGCATGACCTGCTCGTTCGCTCCGCCGTGCAGCGGGCCCTTGAGGGTGCCCAGCGCCGCCACCACGGCCGAGTGCATGTCCGAGAGCGTCGCCGCGCAGACCCTGGCGGCGAAGGTGGACGCATTCATCGTGTGGTCGGCATGCAGGACCAGGCATGTGTCGAAAATCTCAGCCGCCCGCTCCGACGGCGGGTGGCCGGTGATCTGCAGCAGGAAGCTGGCCGCCAGGCCAAGTCCCGGATCAGCCTCCGGGACCGGCCTGGCCGTCCGGGCTGCCTCGTAGGCGGCAACCAGCACCGGCTGCTGGGCGGTCAGCCTGGCCGCCTTCCGCAGGTTCGGCTCAGGCTCGTTGGACTCCTTGTCCGGGTCATCCGCGCTGGCCAGCGAGACCAGGCTGCGCAGCGCCTCCATCGGCTGCTGCTGCCTGGCTACCTCAGCGAGCGAGCTGGCGACCAGCTTGCCCAGCACGCGCCCGGCCGCGAGCTCGGCCCGGTACCCGGCCAGCTCGCCCCGATCGGGAGCGGACCCGCGCTGCAGCAGGCAGGCGACTTCCTCGAAGCACGCGGCGCCGGCGAGATCGTCGATGTCGTAGCCGCGGTAGAACAGGCGGCCCGCGCGTCCGTCGATATCACTCAGAGCGGTGGCCGCAGCGACGACATCAGCCAGTCCCCTGGACTGATTTTCCGCCATATTTCTTCCCTCCGGCACGCTCGCTCGGCAGTGTACTTCTGGAACCTGGCTGCTCAGCGGCGCACGGCCGATCTTCTGCCCAGAAGAACAGCTGGCGCAGGGTATGAGCCAGGGCCGGCAGGGTAGCTGAACAGTGAGAAATTACTGGCTGCTCCGACAGGCAGGGGAACGGTCATGGACAGTCCCTTCATCCGGATCGAAGCAACCGGCGGCATCGTCCCGCTGCGCCAGGACGTGACCACGATCGGGCGCGGCAGCTGCGTTGATGTCTGGCTCGGCGACCCGAGCGTCTCCATGCTGCACGCCGAGATCGTCCGCCGCGGGCCGTACGCGTACGTCGCCGATCTCGGGTTATCGCGGAACGGTACCAGGGTCAACGGACGGCTGGTGGCACGCCGGCTGCTCGCGGACAGCGACGTCGTCACCTTCGGTACCGCCCGCTGCCGGGTTGGCGGGATACCGCGCGAGGAGCTCACCGCCGATATGGAGCTGCGCAGGTCGGCCGCACCTGAGCTGACCCGGCGCGAGCTGGACGTGGTGACCTCGCTGTGCCGTCCCGCGCTGTCCGATGAGGCGTTCGTCGCGCCGGCCACGGCCAGGGAGATAGCGACCGATCTCGTCGTCACCGAGGCCGCGGTCAAGCAGCATCTGCTCCGCCTCTACCAGAAGCTCCGCATCCCAGAAGGTCCCAACCGGCGCGTCCGGCTGGCCAATGAGGTCGTCGCCCTGGGCCTGGTCCGGCCGCTGCCGCAGGCCGAGCAGCGCGAGCAGCATCCCGGCGGCCTTCCTGACCGGCGCGGCGACGGGCCGCCAGAGCGCCGGACGCCGCTGGCCGCCACCGAGCCGGGCGCGGCCGCCAGCCTCAGTGGCCAGCGCGCTAGCTAGCTATAGCTAGTCCGGCCTGCCTGGTGAAGCTGGCGGCGGCGCTCAGGACGAGTGCCACGCTGCCGAGGGCCAGCGCGAGCGGGGGGAGAGCGAAAGCTGGCGGGCGGCCGCCGGTCGCTGCGTGCATGCGTCAATGTCCATGAGCAGATGCTCAACCCTCACATTAATGTGAAGGCCAAGCCGCTTCCGGGACGCCTGGTCGCGCATCCGCCGCCTGGCTAGCCCGCGACCGCTATCATTCACATATATGTGAAGGTCGGGGCCCGGGGTGGTCATGATGCGGATCGGCGAGCTGGCTGAGCGGACCTCTACCTCACGCTGGCTCCTGCGGTACTACGAGGAGCAGGGCCTCATCGTGGCCGGCCGCACCGCTAACGGGTACCGCGACTACCACCCGCGCTTCGCTGACCGGGTCATGCAGATCCGCGGCCTGCTCGACGCGGGCTTGCCCACGCGGATCATCAGGCAGATCCTGCCGTGCCTGGACAAGCCGCGCGCCATTCACTTCGACGAGGCGACACCCGAGATGCTCGCGCTGCTGGAGGACGAGCGGGATCAGCTCACGCGGCGGATTGACTGCCTCACGCGCAACCGGGACGCCATGAACGAGTATCTGGCCGAGGTCCGGCGGCATCGCGCCGCGGCCGTGACCGCTGCCGCCGGAGCGCAGGGGATTCCTCCCGGCGCATTCAGCCCGGCGCCGTGAGCGGGGACGGCTCAGCGCCGGCCGCCCGCTGGCGCAGGCTAGAGGCCGAAACGGCCGATCCTGGTCAGCAGTCCCGCGTGCGCGTCCCTGATCAGCGTGCTGACCAGGGGCAAGTTCCTGAACAGGAGACTCAGGTGGGTGGCCGGCCAGTAGAAGGGCGCCAGCGAGGATGCGGCAGTGAACAGTGCCACGGCCAGCGCCGCCAGTCCGACGAAGGCAACGGCGGCCGTCACCGGCGATCCGGCCGTGACGGCGAAGAACCTGCTCAGCGGCCGCCGGCTCGCCCCCGATCCCGGCCCGAGGCCGTAGCAGGCCACCATGGCGCCCGCCGCGTAGGCCCCGGCCCGCGCTAGCGAGCTGCCCGGCGCCACGACCAGGGTAATGACGCCGGCGGCAGTGGCCGCGATCAGCGCGAGCGGCAGCAGCAGCGCGGTGCTGAGCAGGGCATGGCACAGGGCCACCGGAAGCCTCACGGCGGCGACCAGGGGGTCACTGGGCCGCCTGCCCGCGCGGGATCGCCGCCGGGCCAGCGACCGGCTGGTCAGATCTGCGGCGCGCAGCGCGATCAGCCCGGCCAGCGCCGCGGCGCTGCCCGCGACCGGGAACAGCACGCTGGCGGCTACGGCGATGGCGATGGCCGCGACGGCCAGCGGCCCTCGAGCCGACCGCTGCGGCCGCGCCGCCGCGGGAGTACCAGCCGCCGGCTGGCCGGTCCCCGGCTGCGCCAGCGCGGCCGGCCCGGCGACCGCGGCGGCCGGAGTGCCGGCCGGGGCCATGGCCGGGGCGGGGGCGAACGGCACAGGCTGCCGGTAGCTCACCGGCGGCAGCAGATCGCGGAAGTCCGTCGGCGCGCCAACGGCCATCGGCCTGGTGCCTGGCGACACGGTGCCCGGCGACACGGTGCCCGGCGGCACGGTGCCCGGCAGCGCGATGCCCGGCGGCACCGGAGCGCCGTTGACGGCGGGAAGCCCGGCGGCGCGCCGAACCTGCACGTCCGCGGCGGTGGCCGCCGGCAGCAGGCCGGCCGCGGGAACCGCGGTGCCCGGCGCGCCGGGCAGCCAGGCGCTCAGGTCGAGACCGGCCGTGCAGCTGACCAGCTCGGTGGCGGCCGGGCGGCGCGCCGGATCACGGGCCAGGGCCCGGACCACCAGCTGCAGCAGGGGGGCCGGCACGCCAGCCAGGTCCGGCTGGCCGTGCACGATCTGGTAGAAGATCGCCTCGAATGAGCCGGTGCCGAATGGGGGCCGGCCGGTGGCCGCGAAGGCCACGGTGGCGCCCCAGGAATGCACGTCAGCGGCTGGCCCGCTCGGCCGGCCCTCGATGACCTCGGGCGCGAGATAGCCAGGGGTGCCCATGAACATGCCGGTCATCGTGATGCGAGTGGCGTCCGGCACCTGCGCGATGCCGAAGTCGATGACGATCGGATCGCCATCAACAAGCATGACGTTGCCGGGCTTGAGGTCACGGTGCACGACGCCAGCCGAATGCACGGCCGTGAGAGCCGCCGCCAGGCCGTGCGCCAGCCGGACCAGGGACTGGCCGGCCAGCGGCCCCTGCCTGCTGACGACCTCGTCGAGCGTGCTCCCCGGCACGTACCTGGTGACGATGTACGGCGGGGTGCCCTCGACGTCCGCGTCGATGATCTCCGCCACGTACGGGCTGTGCACGCGGCGCATCGTCTCGACCTCGCGGGCGAGCCGGCGCTTGGCCGTCAGGTCGCCGGCCGCCCCGAACCGGAGCGCCTTGACGGCCACCTGCCGGTCGCTGCTGTCGGCGGCGAGGTACACCACGCCCATGCCGCCCTCGCCGAGCTGCCGGCGCAGGCGGTAAGGACCGAGCCGGTCTGGCCCCGTCCCCTGCTGCGCCGCGGTCATGACCACACAGCCTACGTATGCCAGGCCGCATTTCCGAGCCTGAGGACACGGCGGCGCGAGATTTGGCCCGGCCGCCCGGCAGTCACTGACGCTGACGGGCGGGAGGCCGCGGCCGGTCAGCTTCCCGCCACCAGCCGGCGCAGGGCCTGCGCCGCGGCCGCGTTCTGCTCGGCGTGCGCCACCAGCGCCCTGGCCAGCTCGGCCGTCCACTGGCTGACCGGCACCTGCTGCCGGGAGAGCACGACGCCCCTGACCTCGTGGCAGATCTCGGCCACCGGGGTCCCGCGCTGCATGCCCAGCGTCATCCGCAGGTCGCCGAGCCGGACGATCACCATCGAGACGTCGCCGGGGCGTCCGCGCATGCGGTCTGACATGGTGCGCTCGCGCTGCACGGTGACGCAGTCCGGGGGCAGCGCGTCCCCCAGGCTGTCGGTCAGGACCCTGGCGTAGAGCGCCACGTCAGCACTATCCGCGCGGAGCGCGGCTGTCACCATGTCCAGGGACAGGCCGTCGGCTGGCTCGGTCATCGCGGCCCTTCCCGGTCAGCGCGGCCGCCGGCGCCGCGATTGCCTGGGCGCATCAGCTCATGCTCCCTGTCCATGCCGCCTGTCCATCCCGCGGCTATGCCGCCACCGCCTCATTGGCCGGTGAAGCTGGCCTTACCCGGCCCATTCTCCAGGAAGCTGCGCATTCCCGCCTGCGCGTCCTCGGTGGCGAACAGCCCGGCGAAATGCAGCCGCTCGATCTCCAGCCCGGTGTCAAGATCGACATCGAGGCCATCATCGATGGCCTGCTTGGCCGCGCGCAGGGCCACAGCCGGACCGGCCGCATAGCGGGCGACCAGGTCACGTGCCGCCTGATAGACCTCGCCGTCGGGTACCACCTTGTCGGCCAGCCCGATAGCGAGCGCCTCCGCGGCGCCGACGAACCTGCCGGTGTACACCAGGTCCTTGGCTCGCGCCGGGCCGATCAGCCGCGGCAGCCGCTGGGTACCGCCGGCGCCGGGGATCAGGCCGAGCATGATCTCTGGCTGGCCGACCTGCGCGCTCTCGCCGAGTACCCGGAAGTCCGCGCACAGGGCCAGCTCCAGGCCGCCGCCGAGCGCATAACCGGTGATGGCCGCGACGACGGGCTTGCCGATCCTGGCCACCGCGGTCAGCGACTCCTGCAGGGCGCGGGCCGTGGCCGCCATCTGGCTGTACCCGGCGCCTGCCATCGCCTTGATGTCGGCTCCGGCCGCGAAGAGCCGCTCGCCGCCGTAGAGGATCACCGCCCGGATAGCCGGATCACCCGAGACATCCGCGGCGGCGGCCGCGATCTCGGCCTGCAGCGCGGAATTCAGCGCGTTCATCGGCGGCCGGTCCAGCCGGATGGTCGCCACCGCATTGTCGGTCTCTACCCGCACGAACTCGCTCATGCCGCACCTCCATGCCGAGCCATGATCCTACGCAGCGCGCCGCGGCGGAATCACGGTCCCCCGGCACTGCGGTCAGGGCCGGCTTGCGGCGTTCGCCCTGCGGCGGCCACCGGAGACGCCTGCGGCCGCCGCCCCTGCCAGGCGACGGCCGCAGGCAGCTCGGAATCAGGCGGCCGGGTCAGCCTTCCCGGAGCCGACCGCCAGGGCGATGGCATGACAGTCGTGCTCGCACGAGCGGGAGCAGCACTCCGCGGTTCCGCCGCTGCCGCGGCACTGCCCGAGCAGGCACTGCGGTGACACGGTGAAATTGAGCAGCACGGTCCTGCCGGTCCTGGGCTGGTCGGCCAGGACCAGGTCCACGGCGTCGGCGAGCGCCTTGGCCGCCGGACCCACCTTCGCGGCCAGCAGCCGGCGGCCCACCCGGCTCAGGCACCGGCCCGCTCGCGACGCGTCGTAGTTCAGGAACGCGGCGAACGCGTCCAGGCACGCCTGCTCGTCGGATGTCCGGCTGTGCTGGCCCTTGCGGCCCCGAGCCTGCCGCGGCCCGTCCAGCGAGAGCATGACTCCCATCTGCGTCCCCCCTAAGGACTGTGCCCCGGCTTAGCGCCCTGAGCGTTGCAGGCACAACGTACTGCGAAGGGTTGCGAAGGGTCAACACCTTCGCGCGAAGTTTTTTTCCCCGGCCGAACTTGCGGTTACCTGTCACTAGCAGCACAGAGATAGTTCGGCGAGTCGGCTGCCGGGCTGGACATCGCTGCGAAGGTTGTGCGAAGGTAGGGGCATGGCACAGCGACCAGAGCCGCCACCGTGGGGCGCTCTCATCACCACAGCGCTGCATGATGCGCAGCTCTCCGCGCGCGAGGCGGCCAGGAGAGCGGGCATCAGCGAGGGCAGGTGGCGGCAGATCACCGGTGGCTACCAGGTCGTCAGCAGCGGCGTCTACGCCCCGGTCCGCGGCCCGGCCGGGACACTGGCCCGGATGGCCGCCGTGGTGGGCGTGACGCCGGCCCAGCTCAGGTCGGCCGGGCGGGCCGACGCCGCCCGCATTCTCGCCAACTCGCCCAGCCAGACCCCGCCCAGCGATGAGCTGCTCGACCGAGTCCGGGCCATGGATACCGATGAGGCCCGCGAGCTACTGGCCACCATTGCTCTCCGGCTCGGGATCAAGATCCCGGCCGAGCAGCCGGCGCAGGAGCGCCAGCGCCGATACGGTACGTAGGCGTGAGCAGAGGGAACAGCCCCGATCTCGACCGGATCCGGCAGCTGGCCGCCGAGCTGGCCCGGGCCGACTCAGGACCGGCGAGCCAGCTGGTACGCGCGCTGGCGGACGAGGTCGCCAGCGTGGCGGACCGGGTCGGGGAAATGGCGGACCGGGTCGAATCGCTCTGGCAGCTCATCGCGGCGGTGGTGGATGCCGCAGGGCTCGAAGTGCCCGATACGGGCGCGCCGCGAGAGTTCGTGCAGGCACTGCACTCAGCCCAGTCGTCCGGGAACCCGGGCATGCGCCTGACAATCGGCGGACGGGAATGGGTGGCCGCCATCAGCCCGGACCAGCCCCCGGCCGACCCGGCGCACGCCTGGGCCGCGCTCGAGCGGCTCACCAGGGTGACGGACGAGCAGGGCAGCCAGCCGGACGGTGCCTGAGCCCCCGGGGGCGGCGCTGGACCCCTGGAAAAGGGCTGAGCTAGCGAAAAGGGCTGAGCTAGCAGGGATTCACTGCCTCGCCGATCGGGTTACGCGGCGACCGCGGCTGCCAGTGCCCGGGCTGCGAGTGCCGGGCCGTCAGTGCCCGTGCGGGCAGTGCCATGGCCGTCAGCCAGGGCCCGGCGGTCAGCCAGGCGAGTCACGTCCGCGCCGGCCCCCCAGGCGATTCAGCCGCGGCGGGGCCGGCGCGGAGCCAGCATCACTCGCCGGACGCGCGCGCGCCGACGCCCTGCCAGCCGTTGAGAAAGCCGCGGACCTCGCTCTCGCTGTAACGGCGGTGGCCTCCCGGAGTGCGGATGGAGGACAGCTTGCCGCCGCGCGCCCACCGGGTCACGGTCTTCGGGTCGACCCGAAGCATCGCCGCGACCTCGGCTGGGGTCAGGAGGCGGTTGTCTGGCTTGATTTGGGTTCTCACGACGGCTAATCCTCTCGCGCTCGGGGTAGCTCTGCGATTACAGAACGTGACGATCCGGGACCGTCACTTTGTGAAAGCGTCGAATCACAGGATGTCACATCGCCCCGGCTTTTGCTGGCGTTCTGTCTAGCAAAGGCAGAAATTCATGTTGCAAGATCGGCTGTTTTCGCCGCACTCCGATGAACCTGCAGGTCAGAGGCCCAATCGCATGGTTGAGCGCACTATGTCGCAGTTAATTCGCACGCTCCGTAGTCGCCTGCTCGCGCCAGGCCCTGATGGACCTGACTCCGGAGCGCAGTCAGCGAAAGTCGCCACTCACCATTCCGGCAGGCGCTTCCGGCAGCGCCACCAGCCCGAGCTCGGCCGGGCTGGTCAGCAGCGGATGGGCCGGAAGCACCCGGACCGTGTAGCCGAACGGACCAGGCTGGCCGAGCTCCACCGCGCCGGTGTAGCGCACGGCGCCGTCCGCCGGCTCGCCGTCCGGGGCCAGCGGCGAGCGGTCCGGCTGGATCAGCTCGTCATCGTCACCGGCCCGGCCGTAGACCACCTCGACGGTCACGTCATCGGGTGACAGCTCGCCGAGCGCGATGCTCGCGCGCACCGTCAGCCGTCCGCCCGGCCGCTGCACGCCGTCATCGGCCTCGACGTGCTCGATCCGCACGCCCGGCCAGGCGTGCGCGACCCGCCGCTTCCACACGGCCAGGCTGCGGGCGCCGCCGAAGCGAGGACCGCCCCGGTACTCGTCGGCCAGGGTGTGCGAAGCCCCGGCGGCCGGCCCGTAGTACTCCGTCACGTACTGGCGGACCATCCGGGTCGCCTGCGCCCTGGGGCCGAGGCTGGCCAGGGTGTGCGACACGTTGGCCAGCCACCGGCGGGGCAGCCCGTCCGGGCCAGCATCGTAGAACAGCGGCGCGACCGACTGCCCGAGCAGGTCGTAGAGTGCCGCGGCCTCCAGCTCGTCACGCCGTCCCGGGTCCGGCACGCCGTCCGCCGACGGGATGGCCCAGCCGTCCTCGCCGTCGTACCACTCGTCCCACCAGCCATCCAGCACCGAGAGGTTGAGCGCGCCGTTCAGCGCGGCCTTCATGCCCGAGGTGCCGCACGCCTCCAGCGGCCGGAGCGGGTTGTTCAGCCAGACGTCACAGCCCTGCACCAGGAACCGGGCCAGCGCCATGTCGTAGTCGGGCAGGAACACGATCCGGTTCCGGACCCGCGGGTCGTCGGCGAATCTCACCATCTGCTTGATCAGGTGCTTGCCGCCGTCATCGGCCGGATGAGCCTTGCCGGCGATCACGATCTGCACCGGTCGCTCCGGATCGAGCAGCAGGGCGGTCAGCCTGGCCGGGTCGTGCAGCATCATGGTCAGCCGCTTGTAGGCGGGCACCCGGCGCGCGAAGCCGATCGTGAGCACGTTCTCATCCAGCACGCTGTCGATCCAGACCAGCTCGGCATCGGAGGCACCGCGCTGCCGCCAGGACGCGCGCAGCCGCCGCCTCGCCTCCTGCGCCAGCCTGGCCCGCAGCAGCCGCCGCAGCGCCCAGATCCGCTCCGGGTCGGCGCCGACGCGCTCCCAGGACGGCGCATCGTCGGCCAGGGCATCGGCAGGCTGACTGCCCCTGGCCAGCCCCATGATCTCGGGAGCGACCCAGGTGGGTGCGTGCACGCCGTTGGTAACCGAGCCGATCGGCACCTCGGCCACGTCGAAGCCGGGCCACAGGCCGTTGAACATGGCCCTGCTCACCTCGCCGTGCAGCCTGCTGACCCCGTTCACCCGCTGGGCCAGCCGCATGCCCATGACGGCCATGTTGAAGACGCCGGGATCGCCGCCGGGGAACGTCTCGGCGCCCAGCGCGAGCACCCGGTCCATCGGCAGGGGGAGGTCGGCGGCATCGGCGCGGAAGTGCTGCTCGACCAGCTCGCGCGGGAACCTGTCGATGCCGGCCGGCACCGGGGTGTGAGTGGTGAAGACCGTGCCCGCCCGGCACAGCTCCAGGGCCTCATCGAAGCTCAGGTCCTGGCGGAGGTACTCGCGGATCCGCTCCAGGCCGAGGAAGCCGGCATGACCCTCGTTGGTGTGGAAGACGTCCGGCTCAGGATGCCCGGTGCTCGCGCAGTAGGCGCGCACCGCGCGCACCCCGCCCACCCCGAGCAGCAGCTCCTGGCGCAGCCTGTGCTCGGTACCGCCGCCGTACAGGCGGTCGGTGACCTCGGCCAGGGCCGGCTCGTTCTCCTCCACGTAGGAGTCGAGCAGCAGCAGCGGCACCCGGCCCACCTGCGCGATCCACACCTGGGCGGCCAGCGTGCCACCGCCGGGCAGCGCCACCGAGATGCGGGCCGGTGACCCGGCGGAGTCACGCAGCAGGACCAGCGGCAGGCCGTTAGGATCGCTCGCGGGATACCGCTCCGCCTGCCAGCCATCCGGGGACAGCGACTGGGTGAAGTAGCCGTGCCGGTACAGCAGGCCCACGCCGATCAGCGGCACGCCCAGGTCGCTGGCGGCCTTGAGATGATCACCAGCCAGGATGCCGAGCCCGCCGGAATACTGCGGCAGCGCGGCGGTGATGCCGTACTCAGGCGAGAAGTAAGCGATCGCGGCCGGCGACTTGCCGTCGAGCCGGGCCGCCTGGAACCAGCGCGGGCCGGTCAGGTACTCGTGCAGGTCGCCGGTCGCTGCCTGGAGCCGGCCGAGGAACTCGCCGTCCGCGGCCAGGCTCGCCAGCCGGTCCTGCGGCACCTGGGCCAGCAGGGCGGTCGGGTCATGGCCGGCCTGCTCCCATCCGGCCGGATCGATGCGAGCGAACAGCTCAAGGGTCCGGGCATCCCAGGACCAGCGCAGGTTCAGCATCAGCTCGCGCAGCGGTGCCAGCGGCTCAGGGAGGACAGGGTGGACGGTGAATCGGCGGATAGCTCTCACGCGCAGTGACCTTAATGCGTGGGGGGAAGTGGTGCGGACGTCGACTCGCCCTAATGAGGTGACTATGCCCGCCCGGGCATAACTTTACGCCCGGGCCCAGTCTGCTTTAAGGACGATATGCGGGGTAGTTTTCTACAGTGATCGGCAGGATCCCCATCCTTGACCTCCAGCCCTCCGTGCACTGCGGACGCTGGCCCGCTAAAGCCGTCCCCGGCGAGATGATCCCGGTGCGCGCCACCGTGTTCATGGAAGGCCACGGCATGCTCGGGGCCGGCGTGGTGCTGCGCGAGCCCGGCGGAGCCCGCCAGCCCATCGTGATGATGCATGAGCTGGCCGAGGGAACGGACCGCTACGGCGCCGATGTGGCGCCGGCCGCGCCGGGGCTGTGGAATTTCGAGGTCGAGGCCTGGTCGGATCCGATCGCGCACTGGCGGCACGATGCGGCCATCAAGGTGCCGCTCGGCCAGGACGTCGAGCTCATGCTGACGGAGGGGGCCCTGCTGCTGCGGCGGGCCGCGGCCGCGATCAAGACCGGCCGGGACGACCCGGCCCAGCTATCGGCCGCCATGGCCGCGCGCAAGACCCTCGAGGTAACCGCCGGGCTGCTCACCGATACCGAGATCCCGGCGCCGGACCGGCTCGCCGCCGCGCTGCATCCGGACCTCACCGCCGTCCTGCAGGATTTCCCGCTGCGCGACCTGCTGACCAGGTCGGCTCGCATGCCGCTGATCGTGCACCGGCAGCGCGCGCTGTTCAGCGCCTGGTACGAGCTGTTCCCGCGGTCGGAGGGCGCCGTCGTCGATCCCGCCGCCGGGCCGCCGCGGTCAGGCACGCTGCGCAGCGCCGCAGGCCGGCTCGAGGCCGTCGCCGAGATGGGCTTTGACGTGGTCTACCTGGCGCCGGTGCACCCGATCGGCCGCACGGCGCGCAAGGGCGCCAACAACACCCTGGTAGCCAGCGATGCGGACCCTGGCTCCCCCTGGGCCATCGGCTCGCCGGCCGGCGGCCATGATGCGCTCCACCCGGACCTGGGCACGCTGGCCGACTTCGACGCCTTCGTGGCCAGGGCCGGCGAGCTGGGCCTGGAGGTCGCGATGGACCTGGCCCTGCAGGCCTCCCCGGATCACCCGTGGGTGACCGAGCATCCCGAGTGGTTCACCACCAGGGCCGACGGAACGATCGCCTACGCCGAGAACCCGCCGAAGAAGTACCAGGACATCTACCCGATGAACTTCGACAACGACCCGGACGGCATCTACGCCGCCGTGCTCGACGTCGTCCGGCACTGGATGAACCACGGCGTGAGGATCTTCCGGGTCGACAATCCGCATACCAAGCCCGTGCGGTTCTGGGAGCGCCTACTGGGCGAGATCGCGAAGACCGACCCGGACGTGCTGTTCCTGGCCGAGGCCTTCACCCGGCCCGCCATGATGCACACCCTGGGCGCGGTGGGCTTCCATCAGTCCTACACCTACTTCACCTGGCGTAACACCGCGGCAGAGCTCACCGCCTACCTGCAGCAGCTGGCCGGCGAGTCGGCCGCCTGCATGCGGCCGAACTTCTTCGTGAACACGCCCGACATCCTGAGCGGCTACCTGCGGCACGCGGGCCCGGTCGCGTTCGCCGTCCGGGCCGTGCTCGCGGCCATGCTGTCGCCGTCCTGGGGCGTCTACTCCGGCTACGAGCTCGGTGAGAACATCCCGCTGAGGCCGGGCAGCGAGGAGTACCTCAACTCGGAGAAGTACGCCTACCGGCCGCGCGACTGGAACCGGGCAGCTCACTACGGGCTCACCCTCGCACCGCTCCTGACCAGGCTGAACGCGATCAGGAGGGCGCATCCTGCGCTGCAGCAGCTGCGCAACCTGCGCTTCCACTACCCGGATCAGCCGGACCTGCTGTGCTTCTCCAAGAGCCTCCGGCGCCCTGGCGCGGGCGGGTCCGTACGCGACACCGTACTTGTGGTGGTAAACCTGGACCCGAACCAGCCCCGCGAGGCTACGGTCTGGCTCGACGCTGCCGCGCCCGGCATTGATGCGAGCGCGGGCTTCGGCGTCACCGATGAGCTCACCGGCGAGTCGTACCGCTGGGGTGCGGCGAACTACGTGCGGCTCGACCCCGCCGTGGCTCCCGCGCACATCTTCACCGTCACCGCCTAGCCTGCCCGCAGCAAGGCCCTTGCCGGGCCCGCAACCCAGGGAGCAGCCACGAGCACGACCAGCCGGGAGCGGAGGGGCCAGCAGATGGACGAGCGGCGGCGTGAGTCCGAGCAGTCCCTGCAGGAATTTCACGCTGGTCCCGGCGCGATACCCAGCGAGCCGGTCGAGTCCGACTCGTTCGAGGAGCCCCGCGACCCGCAGTGGTACAAGCGGGCCCTGTTCTACGAGGTCCTGGTCCGCGGCTTCCATGACTCCAACAACGACGGCACCGGTGACATCCGCGGGCTGACATCCCGGCTGGACTACCTCGAGTGGCTGGGCATCGACTGCATCTGGCTGCTGCCCATCTACGCCTCCCCGCTGAAGGACGGCGGCTACGACATCGCGGATTTCACCGCGATCCTGCCCGATTTCGGCACCATCGGCGATTTCGTCGAGCTGGTCGAGGAAGCTCACAAGCGCGGCATCCGGGTCATCGCCGACCTGGTCATGAACCACACCAGTGATCAGCATCCCTGGTTCCAGGGCTCCCGCAACGACCCGGACGGCCCGTTCGGCGACTTCTACGTGTGGTCGGACACCGACGACCGGTATGCCGAGGCGAGGGTCATCTTCGTCGATACCGAGCAGTCCAACTGGACCTTCGACCAGGTCCGCGGGCAGTACTACTGGCACCGCTTCTTCTCGCACCAGCCGGACCTGAACTACGAGAACCCCAGGGTGCAGGACGCCATGCTCGAGGTGCTCCGGTTCTGGCTGGACCTCGGCATCGACGGGTTCCGCCTGGACGCGGTGCCGTACCTGTACGAGCGCGAGGGCACCAACTGCGAGAACCTCAAGGAGACGCACGAGTACCTCAGGCGGGTCCGGGCCGAGATCGACCGGCTGTACCCGGACCGGGTGCTGCTGGCCGAGGCCAACCAGTGGCCGGCCGACGTGGTCGAGTACTTCGGCGACCCGTCCGTGGGCGGCGACGAGTGCCACATGGCCTTCCACTTCCCGCTGATGCCGCGCATCTTCATGGCCGTCCGGCGGGAGCAGCGCTACCCCATCTCGGAGATCATGGCGCAGACCCCGCCGATACCGTCCGGCTGCCAGTGGGGGATCTTCCTGCGCAATCACGACGAGCTGACCCTCGAGATGGTCACCGACGACGAGCGCGACTACATGTACACCGAGTACGCCCGCGACCCCCGGATGAAGGCCAACATCGGGATCCGGCGGCGGCTCGCCCCGCTGCTCGATAACGACCGCAATCAGCTGGAGCTCTTCACCGCGCTGCTGCTCTCGCTGCCGGGATCGCCGGTGCTCTACTACGGCGACGAGATCGGCATGGGCGACAACATCTGGCTCGGCGACCGGGACGGCGTGCGCACCCCGATGCAGTGGACGCCGGACCGCAACGCGGGCTTCTCCCGCTGCGACCCGGCCCGGCTGTACCTGCCGGTGATCATGGACCCGATCTACGGCTACCAGGCGCTGAACGTCGAGGCGCAGGAGAAGAGCACCGGGTCCCTGCTGCACTGGACCCGCCGGATGATCGAGATCCGCAAGCGGCACCGGGTGTTCGCCCTGGGCGGGTACGACGAGCTCAGCTCCTCGAACCCGAGCGTCCTGGCCTTCGTACGCGAGTACCAGCAGGACGGCGGCAGCGCCGATGGCAGCGACCGGATCCTGTGCGTCAACAACCTGTCCCGGTTCCCGCAGCCGGTCGAGCTCGACCTGTCCAGGTTCAAGGGATCGACTCCGGTGGAGTGCATGGGCGGCGTCACGTTCCCGCCGATCGGGGACCTGCCCTACCTGCTTACGCTGCCGGGACACGGCTTCTACTGGTTCGTGCTGCAGCCGCCCGCTGACTAATGACGCCGGGGTCAGCCGGCTCGCGCGAGCCGAGTGGCCGGCGGCTCGTTTAGATGGCGGATGTGGGGCATAAGGTAAGAGTTCATCCTTCACCCCCATGGACCCAGGAGCGGGTTGTGACCAGCGGATTCGCGCGGCCAGCGACGAGCGTGGACGCCGTGACCCTGCTGGATATGCTGGCCCGCTGGCTGCCCTCGCAGCGCTGGTTTCCCGGCCGTGAGCTCCCGGTCAGCGAACTCGCCATCACGGCCGATACCGAGCTCGCGGCCGGCGACCCCGGCCTGCGGCACGTGATCATCACCGCCTCGGCCGGCCCGGCCGCCGGCCGCTATCAGCTGCTGGTCGGGCTGCGGTCGCAGCTGCCCGACTCGCTGGGTTACGCCGTCATCGGGACGCTGCCCACCGGGCTGACCGCCTACGACGCCGCGCATGATCCTGAGCTCAGCCCGCTGCTGCTGCGCGGCATTGCCGGCCAGGCCACAGTCGGCCCGCTGCGCTTCATCCGGGAGCCGGGCGCCGAGATCAGCAGCTGGCCGGGCAGCCGGGTGATGACCGCCGAGCAGAGCAACACCAGCATCGTCTTCGGCGAGGCAGCCATCCTCAAGCTGATGCGACGCGTTTTCCCCGGTCCTAACCCCGACCTGGAGGTCGCCGGGGCGCTGGCCAGGCTCGGGTCGGCCCAGGTCGCCGCCCCGTTCGGCTGGATCGAGACGGACCTGGACGAGGAACCCGCCCTGCTGGCCGTGCTCTCGCAGTACCTGGCGCACGCGAGCGATGGCTGGTCGGTGGCCACCGGATTGCTGCGCCGGATGTATGCCAGGCTCGGCGGCTACGGCCAGGAATACCTGACCGCCCCGGTGCCCCAGCGTCATGCGACCGCGGCCGGCGAGTCAGCGGCGGCCCCGGCTGAGGTGCCCTTCGCCGGCGATGCTTACCTGCTCGGCCAGGCCACCGGCCGGCTGCACGCGGACATGGCGACGGCCTTCGGCGGCGGTCAGCTCGAGCCGTCCGGCCTGGCTGCCCTGGCGGCCAGGATGACGGACAAGCTGGAGCGAGCCCGGGCCGAGGTGCCCGCCCTCGACCCGTATGCGGCCATGGTGCGCCGGGCTTACGACGACCTGGCCGCCGTCCGCGAGCCCGTGGCCATCCAGCGGATCCACGGGAACTATCACCTCGGCCAGGTGCTGCGGACCGCGGCGGGCTGGGTGGCGCTGGACTTCGAGGGCGAGCCGGCTGCGCCGGTGGCTCAGCGGCGCGCACTGGCCCCGGCGCTGCAGGACGTGGCAGGCATGCTGCGATCATTTGACTACGCCGCCCGGCATCAGCTGATCGGCCATCCCGAAGCCGGGCAGCTGCGCTTGCCAGCCAGCCAGTGGGTACGGCAGTGCCAGGCGGCGTTCTGCGCCGGGTACGCCGACGCTGGCGGAGCCGATCCGCAGGCAAACGCCGCGCTGCTGCGCGCGCTGACTCTGGAGAAAGCGGTCTACGAAGTGATCTACGAGTACCGGCACCGGCCAGCCTGGCTGTCCATCCCGCTCGAGTCCATCGCCGCGGCCTAAGCATGAGCCAGGCCTACCAGCAGGCTGACCTCATCAGCCACGACGAGATCGACCGGCTCATCGCCGGCCAGCATCACGACCCGCACTCGGTGCTCGGCGCGCATCCGGGGCCCGGCAGCGGCGTCACCATCCGCACGCTGCGGCCGCTGGCCAAGTCGGTGTCGGTCGTGCTGCCCGACGGCACCCGCCTCCCGATGCGGCGCATCTATCAGGGCGTTTTCTCCGTGACCGTGCCCGGAAAGGATATTCCGGACTACCGGCTCGCCGTCAGCCACGCGGGCGGCGCCGAGACCGTCGGCGACGACCCGTACCGGCACCTGCCCACGCTGGGCGAGGTGGACCTGCACCTGATCGGCGAGGGCCGGCATGAGCAGCTGTGGCAGGTCCTCGGCGCGCGCGTCCGGGACGGCGGGACCGCGTTCGCGGTCTGGGCGCCGAACGCGCGCGGGGTCCGGGTCATCGGTGACTTCAACCACTGGGACGGCCGCCCGCACCCGATGCGGTCGCTGGGCAGCTCGGGGGTCTGGGAGCTCTTCATCCCCGGCGTTGGCGCCGGGACCCGGTACAAGTACGAGATCCGCACCCCGGACGGCCGGTGGCGGACGAAGGCGGACCCGCTGGCCGCCGCGGCGGAAGCGCCGCCGGCGACCGCCTCGGTCGTCGCGGTATCCCAGTACGAGTGGGCTGACCAGGACTGGATGGCCGCCCGGGCCAGGCGGGACGTGCTGACCAGCCCGATGAGCATCTACGAGGTGCACATCGGCTCGTGGCGGCCGGGCCTGTCCTATGTCGAGCTCGCCGATCAGCTCACTGATTACGTCAGCGAACGGGGCTTCACGCACGTCGAGTTCCTGCCGGTCATGGAACATCCGTTCGGCGGCTCCTGGGGCTACCAGGTCACGTCGTATTACGCCCCGACGGCCCGTTTCGGAACTCCGGACGAATTCCGGTACCTGGTCGACCGGCTGCATCAGGCCGGCATCGGCGTCTTCCTGGACTGGGTGCCCGCGCACTTCCCGCGTGATGACTGGGCGCTGGCCAGGTTCGACGGGACGCCGCTGTACGAGAACGCTGACCCGAGCCGCGGCGAGCACCCGGACTGGGGCACGCTGATCTTCGACTACGGACGGCCGGAAGTGCGGAACTTCCTGGTGGCCAACGCGCTCTACTGGCTGGAGGAGTTCCACGCCGATGGCCTGCGGGTCGACGCGGTGGCCTCCATGCTCTACCTCGACTACTCGCGCCGCGAGGGCCAGTGGCGGCCGAACCAGCTGGGCGGCCGGGAGAACCTGGACGCCGTGGCCTTCCTGCGCGAGGTGAACGCCACCGCCTACCGGCGGGCGCCCGGCATCGCGATCATCGCCGAGGAGTCCACCGCGTGGCCGGGCGTCACCAGGCCGGTGCACCTCGGCGGCCTGGGCTTCGGGCTGAAATGGAACATGGGCTGGATGCACGACACGCTGGCGTACCTGTCCCTGGACCCGGTCTACCGGAGCTACCACCACAACGAGATCACCTTCTCGATGATCTACGCGTACAGCGAGAACTACGTGCTGCCGCTGTCGCACGACGAGGTCGTGCACGGCAAGCGGTCGCTGCTGCGCAAGATGCCGGGAGACGAGTGGCGGCAGTTCGCCGGGCTGCGCACGCTGCTGGCCTACATGTGGGCCCATCCGGGCAAGCAGCTGCTCTTCATGGGCTCGGAGTTCGGCCAGGGCGATGAGTGGTCCGAGCAGGCCGGCCTGCAGTGGGACCTGCTCGACTACGCCCCGCACGCAGGCATGCAGCGGCTGGTCACCGACCTGAACCGGGCCTACCTGCAGCACCCGGCGCTGTGGCAGCGCGACGCCGTCGGCGACGGCTTCGAGTGGATCGACGCCAGCGACTCGGCCGGGAACGTGATCTCGTTCCTGCGTTTCGGCGACAGCGGAGATCCCTCCGGCGACTCCCGCGGCACGCCGCCGGTGCTGGCCGGAGATCCCTCCGGCGACTCCCGCGGCACGCCGCCGGTGCTGGCCTGCGTGGCCAACTTCTCGGCCGTTCCGCACCTTGACTACCGGCTCGGCCTGCCGGTGGCCGGCCGGTGGCGCGAGCTCGTCAACACCGACGCGGAGAGCTACGGCGGCAGCGGAACCGGGAACTACGGCGCCGTCGAGGCCGTGGCCGGGCCCTGGCACGGCAGGCCAGCCTCCGCCGTGCTCACGCTACCGCCGCTCGGCGTGCTCTGGCTGGTGCCGGAGGACTGAGGCGCCGGCGGGCCGGCCGGGGGGCGCGGGTCAGCTCACCGGCAGGCCGCCGATGTCGAGATTCCACTCCGGCCGCGTGCCCCCGCATCGCTACGCGCGCCACACATCAGCGGTCATCTCCCGGAGCCGCTCGGAGAACCGGCCGTCCGGTGAGACCGAGCGCAGTAGCTCGCGCAGTTCCTGCTCGAACGCACCCGCGCGATCACCGAACAGCATCGGCGTCGCGCTGGACAGCGAGAAGACCGACGCGACCACCTCGTCCTCGGACCTGGTCAGGACCGCGCCGCCGGGCACCTCGATCCGCTCAGGGCCGCTGAACCCGGCAGCCCGCAGCGCGTCATCGCCCTGTGACGGCGGCCCGTCCGGGATGAGGCTGCGGCCGGCCCGCCGGACCGGGCCGAGGTAACCGGCGACCAGGTCGTCGATGTCACCCCGCGGCGGGCGCGGATGCGGGAGCGGGCCGCCGTCGTCGACGCCCCGGTGGGTGGTAGCGAGGAGATGGACGCACGCGCCGCCCGGCGGGAGCAGGCCACGCACGGCCGGCGCGACCCGGCCCTGGTCAACCCAGTGAAAGGACTGGGCAAACGTCACCACGGTGAAGGCCCCCAGCGAGCCGGGCAGTTGCTCTGCCCGCATATGCCGCCAGCTGACGCCGGCCTGTCCCGACCGCGCGGCCGCCGCCCTGGCCGCGGCGATCATGTCCGGGTCGGCATCGATGCCCACGGCCTCGCGGAAGAACGGCGCGAGCAGCAGCGTCAGCGATCCGGGGCCGCAGCCGACATCCAGCAGCCGGCCCGATCCGTCCAGCCCGAGCGCCGGCCGCAGCGCCTCGGCCAGAGCCGCCGGGTACGGCATGCGCCCGATGGCGTAGTAAGCGGCGCTGCCGGCGTAGAGAGATTCATCCCACTCATATCCACCGGGCACGGACCCGGATGCTACCAGCGGTCCGCCAGGCCCGGCCGGAGGCGACCGCCCGGGCCGGCTCCGGCCTGCTGCGCCGGCCTGCTGCGCCGGCCTGCCGCGGTGACCTGCTGCCGGCGGCCGGCCGCGGCCGGGTTAACGTCATCGCAGAAGCGCAGCATGACCGGAGGGCTGGGTGCAGCGATGGACGAGGAACTCGACGCGAAGGCGCCGGAGCACGAGCCAGTCCCGGCGGATGCCGCAGACGAGGTAGCGCAGCGGGCTGTGGCCGGGCTGGTGCCGGGCCGGATGCCTGCCATCTACCTGGGTCATGGTGCGCCGCCGCTGGTCGATGACCCGCTCTGGGTGGTGCAGCTGGAAGCCTGGGCCCGTGCGCTGCCGCGTCCGCGCGCCATCCTGATGATCTCGGCGCACTGGACGCAGGCGCCGCTGACGATCGGTGCCACGACGGACGCGGCACCGCTGATCTATGACTTCGGCGGCTTCCCGGAGCGCTTCTACCACGCGACCTACCCCTCGCCGGGCGCGCCCGAGCTGGCCCGCCTGGTCCGCGCGCTGCTGGCGGGCCGGGAGGACATCATTGATCATCCCGGCCGTGGTCTCGATCACGGTGCTTACGTGCCGCTGACCGTCATGTACCCGCAGGCCGATATTCCGGTGCTGCAGATCTCGATGCCCACGCTGGAGCCGGGCCGGCTGCTCAGCGTGGGCCAGGCCCTGCGGCCGCTGCGGGACGACGGCGTCCTGATCATCGGCAGCGGCTTCCTCACCCACGGGCTGCCCTACCTGCGGGAGTTCCGGTTCGACGCGCCGCCGCCCGGCTGGTCATCCGAGTTCGATCACTGGGCCGCCGAGGCGCTGGACGCCGGTGACGTCGATGCGCTGGCCAAGTTCCGGGCTGCGCCCGGCGCGCGCTATGCGCACCCGACGACCGAGCATTTCGCCCCGCTTTTCGTGACGCTCGGGGCGGCCGAGACGGCCGCGCCGGTGACCACGATCACGGGCTACTGGCTCGGCCTGGCCAAGCGGTCCGTCCAGATCGGCTGAGGCGTCCCGGCTCCGGCGTGCGGCCGAGCCGGGCGCGTCTGATTACAGCTGGCGCAGCAGCCAGCCCGGCCCGGCCACGGCAGCACCGGCGGACTCGGCGCGGGCCCGCAGTTCCCGGTCGGCCGTCACCACCAGCCGCCAGCCGGGCAGCTGCCGGACCAGCTCCACTATCGCGTCATCGCCCGATCCGGCCGCGGCCACGACTCGCAGCCGGCCGCCTGACCGCGTCTGATCCGCGGCAGCCGCACTGGCCGCGGGCCGGGCGGCGCCCTCGACGACGAGCACGAAGTCCGGAAACCACCGGTGCAGCGGGGGCAGCTCCAGGCCAGCCGGCAGGCTGGGCCCCGCGGAGCCGCCGTCACCGCCGTCACCGCCGTCACCGCCGCGAGCGAACCCGGACCCATCCAGGCCGGTGCCGGCTAGCGCGGCGAGCTGGTCGCGGAGCCGCAGCGCCGCCCCGGCCCGGTCCCGCCACCAGCCGTCCGGCCGCGAGCCGATCACGTTGGCCGCGTCGACGATGACGGTCAGCGGCCTGAGCGCCTCGCGCAGCTCGGGCCAGTGCGCGGCGAAGCCGGGATGCAGGTCAAGCGAGCTGACCTCGGGGGCGCTGACCCACGCTGTGGCGATCGTTTCGTCGCTGGCGGGATGGACGCGGAAGGCAGATCGCGCCTGGGCGATCACCGTGCCATAGGACCAGCCGCCGTGATCATCGTCGTACCAGCCGCGCACGGTCACGGCATCGGGAGGGACCGCGCATTCCTCGGCCGCCTCCCGCAGCGCGGCGCCGATCGCTGACTCGTGGCTGTCCCTGGCCCCGCCGGGCAGGCCCCAGGTGCCGCCGTGATGACTCCACCAGGCCCGCTGCTGCAGCAGCAGCCGGGGCTCGCCGTCGGCGGTCGCGGCGGCGGGCTCGTCCGCGGCGGGCTCGTCCGCGGCGGCGGACGTGGCGGCTGGGGCGGACGTGGCGGCGGGGGCATAGAGCAGCATCCCGGCCGCGCCGAAACGGCCCCAGTGCCGGTGACCCAGCCTGCAGCGCACCCAGCCGTTACCGTCCCGATCGGCCATTCCGCCGACGATAGCCGGGTTGCGCCGGCCGCCGCGCGCCGGGCGTGCCGCCTAAGCTGATGACATGCCCGAGCCCATGCTCGCCGGCCGGCTGGCGAAACTGCGCCAGCAGCGGACGGCACCGCTGATCCTGGAACTTGACCTCACCGACGGAGTCAGCGAGACGAGGCCGTCCGACCCGGTGTCCGGGCTGATGGCCCGCCACCGGCTCGTCCTGACCGACGTGCTGGACGGGCTGCGCCGCGCGCGCGGCGACGACCGGGTCAAGGCGCTCATCGTCCGGGTCGGCGGCCGCCCCATCGGCCTGGGCATGGTGCAGGAACTGCGCCGGGCCGTGCGGGAGCTGAGCGAGGCCGGCAAGCTGACCGCGGCCTGGGCCGAGTCGTTCGGCGAGTTCTCCGCCGGGAACGTCCCCTACTACCTGGCCACCGCGTTCGACACGATCTACCTGCAGCCCTCCGGCGACCTGGGTCTCACCGGCCTGGCCGTGCAGCGGATCTTCCTGCGCGGCGCGCTGGACCGGCTCGGCGCCGACTTCCAGGTCGCCAGGCGGCATGAGTACAAGAGCGCGGCCGAGCAGCTGACCGAGCACGGCTTCTCGCCGCCGGCCAGGGAGGAAACCGAGCGGCTCACCGCCTCGGTCACCGAGCAGCTGGCTGAGGCGATCACGCAGCGGCGCCGGATCCCCGCCGGGAAGGTGGGCGAGCTGATCGACAGCGGGCCGTTCCTCGCTGCCCGCGCGCTGGAAGCCGGGCTGGTGGACGCGCTCGGCTACCGGGACGAGGTCTACGCCAGCGTGCGCAAGCAGGTCGGCCCCGGCGCCATGCTCCAGTACCTGGGCCGCTATCAGCGGTCCCGCTCGCTGTCCGAGCGCGCCAGGAAGCTGCCGGTCCGCCGCGGCGAGCCGGTGGTCGCGCTGATCCACGCCACCGGCCCGATCCGCCGTGGCCGCAGCGGCCGGGGACCGCTGTCCGGCGGCGCGATGGGCTCGGACACGATCGCCGGCGCGATCCGGGCCGCGAACGCCGATGCCAGCGCGCGGGCCATCGTGCTGCGGGTCAACAGCCCGGGCGGTTCCTACGTGGCGTCCGACACGATCTGGCGCGAGGTCGTCCGGGCCCGGGCGTCCGGCAAGCCGGTCGTGGTGTCGATGGGCGACGTGGCGGCCTCCGGCGGCTACTTCATCTCGATGGCCGCGGACGCGATCGTGGCCCAGGGCGGCACGATTACCGGCTCGATCGGGGTGCTGACCGGCAAGCCGGTGCTGGGCGAGGCGCTGGGCCGGGCCGGGGTGACCACCGACTCGGTCGTCCGCGGCGCGCACGCCGCGATGTTCTCGGCCCTGCACCCGTTTACCGACGACGAGTGGGCCCTGGTCAATGACTGGCTGGACCATATCTACGCCGACTTCACCGGCAAGGTGGCAGCCGGCCGCGGCCTGACCGCCGAGCGCGTGCACGAGCTGGCCAGGGGGCGGGTCTGGTCCGGGGCCGACGCGCTGGCCAACGGCCTGGTCGACGAGCTCGGCGGGCTGGACAAGGCGGTCGCCATCGCGCGCCGCCGCGCGGGCCTGCCCGCCGACGCGCCGGTGCGCGGCTACCCGCGGGTCCGCCCGCTCGACCGGATCCGGCCGCCGGCCTCCAGCGAGAGCCGGGGCGCCGCGGCGGGCCTGGCGGCGGGCTCGCTGGCCGACAGCCTGCTGGCCGAGAGCTGGGGCCCGGCCTGGCGGCTGGCCGCGCGCGGCGGGCTGCCGCCCTACGGTCCGCTGATGCTGCCCGGCAGCTGGACATTCGAGTGACGAAACGGTCCCCCGGCACTGACCCGGGTGCCGCCTTCGCGGATGCGCTGGGCGCCTGGGCAGCCGGCGTCACCCTGCTGACCGTGGCCGACGGGCGGGACGACATCGGCACGACGGTCAGCGCGTTCTGCCCGGTGTCCCTGCAGCCTGCGCTGGCGGCCGTCGCGCTGATCGCCGGCTCCTACCCGGCCGAGGTGCTGGGCAGGCTGGACTTCTTCGCCGTCACCCTGCTGTCGGCCGGGCAGCGGGTGCTGGCCGGCCGGTTCGCCGCGGCCGGCCGGCCCGGCGCGCGGCTGCTGCTGGACGGCGTCTCGCACCAGCGCGGCGAGCTGTCCGGCGCGCTGATCCCCGATGCCGGACTGGCCGCCCTGGAGTGCGAGATCACCGAGCGGCTGCCGGCCGGGGATCACCTGCTGGTCGTGTTCCGCGTCGTGGCCGTGCCGTACGTGGCGGAATCGGGTGAGCCGCTGATCCGGTTCCGCGGCCGCTACCCGTCGCTCGGCCCCACCGCCACTCCGGCTCCCTCGTCCTGATCGCGGTGCGCCGGGAGGCGAGGGCGCCGGCGGCGCGCGGACTGTCGCCCCAATGATCTTGAAAGGTTTGCGGGCTCATTTCCCGCTAAGTCTTCGAGATCATGGTTCAGCCGGCCCGCGGGATGCGGCCGGCGGCGAGGCGGCCGTCGCGCCAGACCGCGGTGACGAGCGGGACGCCGGGCCGGTAGGCCAGGTAGGCGTGCGACGGCGCGTCCAGCAGGACGAGGTCGGCGCGCGCGCCGGCGGCCAGGTGCCCCACGTCCGGGCGGCGCAGCGCGCGCGCTCCCCCGGCGGTGGCCGCCCAGACCGCCTCCTGCGTCGTCATCCGCATCTCCCGCACCGCCAGCGCCACGCACAGCGGCATGCTGGAGGTGAAGCACGAGCCAGGATTGCAGTCGGTCGCGATGGCCACGGTCACGCCGGCGTCCAGCAGCCGCCGGGCGTCCGGGTACGGCTGCCGGGTGGAGAATTCCACGCCGGGCAGCAGGGTGGCGACCGTGGCCGAGGACGCCAGCGCGTCGACGTCGGCATCGTCGGTGAAGGTGCAGTGGTCGGCCGACGCGGCGCCGGCCTCGACCGCGACCTGCACGCCGGGCCCGGGTCCGAGCTGGTTGGCGTGCACCCGCGGCTGCAGGCCGGCCGCCGCCCCGGCGGCCAGCACCGCCCTCGCCTCGTCCGGCCCGAATGCCCCGCGCTCGCAGAACACGTCGATCCACCTGGCCAGCGGGGCACAGGCCGCGAGCATCGGGCCACAGACCAGATCGACGTAGCCGGCCGGGTCGTCATCGAACTCGGGCGGGACCAGGTGCGCGCCGAGATAGGTGACCTCGGGGGTGGCCTCGGCGGCCAGCGCGACGCTGCGAGCCTCATCCGCCGTGGTCAGCCCGTAGCCGGACTTGCACTCGAAGGTGGTGCTGCCCTGAGCCAGCATCTCCCTGGCCAGCCTGGCCAGGTTCGCGCGCAGCTGCTCGTCGGTCGCCGCCCTGGTCGCCTCGACCGTGCTGCGGATCCCGCCAGCGCGGTAGGGCAGCCCGGCCATCCGGGCCGCGAACTCGGCCCCCCGCTCGCCGGCGAACACCAGGTGCGCGTGCGAGTCGACGAATCCGGGCAGCACAGCCCGGCCTCCGGCGTCGAGCTGCTCGTCAGTGGCCGGCGCCCGCGAGGCCGGCCCGGTCCAGGCCACCCGGCCGTCGTCGATCACCAGCGCGGCCCCGGCCATCGCCGCGAACTGCCCGCCGCCCCCATCCGGGTCCGGCGCGTTCGTGACGAGCTCACCGATGTTGGTCAGCAGCGTGCTCACGGCCGTATCGTGCCACAGCGCCAGCGGGCCGCCCCGGCGGCTGCCCGCCAGGGCGGCAGCGACCACCCGCTTATCCGGGCCGGGACACCCGGCCCGGCGTGGCACCGGCCGCGGCAAGCTGTGGCAGAGCCAGCACCCCCGGGCCGGCAAAGTCGGCCATAACGGGCCGGCCCGATCGGTATCTTGACCTGATGCCCACGGTCCATTCGCACGGCGGACAGCGCCGCGGCCGGCCCGCCCCGCCGCCCGGTGACGAGCGAGCGGGCCGCCGCAGCCCCCCGGCGCGCAGGACGAGCAGCGCGCGGCCGGCCTCGGGCGGCTGGCGGCAGCTGAGCGGCCTGGCCAGGGCCGGTTACATCGCGATGGTCCTGGTCAGCGTGATCGTGGTGGCGGCGAGCCTCGGCGCCTATGCCGTCTACGCGCACCTAAACGGCAACATCCAGACCGTCAAGGTGGCCGGGCTCAGCCACCGCTCGGTCTACGGCGCGCAGAACATCCTGGTGCTCGGCTCGCAGACCAGGGCGGGCCAGGGCCCCGGATTCGGCAGCAACGCCAGCCTGGACACCAGCAACTCGGACAACCTGCTGCTGATTCACCTGGACCCGACGCACACCCACGCCATCGTGCTGTCCATCCCGCGCGACACGATGGTCTACGAGCCTGGCTGCAAGGCCCGGGCCAGCATCGGCGACGGCATCTGGGGCCCCTACCCGTCGGCGATCATCGACGGCGCCATGAACATCGGCGGCCCGTCGTGCGCGGTCCGCACCGTAGCGGACCTGACCGGCATCAAGCTGGACCACTTCGTCATGTTCAACTTCAACTCCTTCCGCACGATGGTGGACACGATCGGCGGAGTCGAGGTCTGCGTGCCGCCGGGCGGCTATCGCGACCCCTACTCGCATCTTGACCTCAGCGGCGGCAAGCACCTGCTCACCTACAACGAGGCGCTCGCCTACGTCAGGACCAGGCACGGCGTCGGCAGCGGCTCCGACGCCGGCGGTGACCTGCCGCGGATCCAGCTGCAGCAGGCGTTCATCTCCTCGGTCGTCCAGAAAGTCAGCAGCCAGGGCATCCTCGGTAACTCGATCCAGCTGCTCAAGATCGCCAATACCGCCACCCAGGCGCTGACCGTGGACCAGGGTCTCAGCTCGGTCAGCAAGCTGATCAGCCTGGCCAGGTCCCTCGTGCACCTGCGTCCCGGGGACGTGACGCTCATCACGATGCCGACCGTCACCGACCCGGCCAACCCGGACCGCCTGCTGCCCGAGGAGCCGCAGGACGACGTGCTCTTCCAGATGATCCTCAGCGGCCAGCTGTGGCCCCGCCACCTGCCCACCTTGCCGCCCGGCCAGGTGCGGGTGCGCGTGCTGAACGGGACCGGCATCGCCGGACTGGCCGGGCGCACCGCGGACAGCCTGCGACGGCTCGGGTTCCAGGTGACCGGGACTGGCAACACGGCCCCGGCCAGCACGAGCACGGTGGCCTACTCGGGCACCGCTCAGGCCGATAGTGCCTACACCCTGATGACGGCCGTCAAGGGCGCTCCGGCAGCCGAGAACATGCTCGCCGAGCCGGCCCCGCAAGCCGGCCCGGCCGGCCCGGTCACGCTCATCATCGGCGCCGGCTTCGCCGGGGTGAATGCGCCAGCCGCCGCGGCGGGCGGCACCGGCAGCGGCCCGGCAGCCAGCCCGGCAGGCAGCCCGAGCAGCCCGCCCGCGTCTGTCGAGACCCGCAACGCCGCGGCCAGCATCTGCTCGGGGCTGCCGCCGGCCAACCCGGACCCCGGCACACCGCCGTGACCCGGCCGGGCCGCCGCGGCCCAGCCGCGGCCAGGCCTGGTCATGGGCGCGCGGCCATTACGGGGATTGGCGTGCGACCGAGTGAGCCACGCACTGATCAGGGCTCAATACGGGCTCAGGACAGTACCGCGCGGACGGCCCGGGTCAGTGCACCCGGCACGTCGTCGACCAGCAGGTGCTGGCCGTCGCGGACGATATCCCGGCCGCTCACGACAACCTCGCGGACGTCGGCGGCGGCAGCGGCGAAGATGACCGATTCAAGCGCGCTGCCAGCTGCCGCGCCGGCCGTCCGCGGGGAGTCCAGGGACACGGTGACCAGATCGGCGAGCGCCCCGGCCACGATCTCGCCTGCTTCGGGCCAGCCCAGGCTGGCGTGACCGTCGAGCGTCGCGGCCCGGGCCAGCTCCGCAGCCCTGAAATGGCCGCGCTGCTGTGTCATCAGCCGCTCGCCCCACTCGACCCGGCGTGCCTCCTCGAACAGGTCGACGATGGCCTGGCTGTCGCTGCCCACGGTCAGCGGGCAGCCGGCGGACAGCAGGGCCCTGGCCGGCCCGATCCCGTCCGCCAGGTCTGCCTCGGTCGTCGGGCAGAAGCACGCGTAGCACTGGCTCTCGCCCAGTAGCCGGATGTCCCCGGCGCCCAGGTGCGTCGCGTGCACGACGGTGGTCCGCGGGCCCAGCGCGCCGGCCTCGTACAGCACCCCCGCCGGCGTGCGCCGGTAGGCGGCCAGGCAGGCGCGGTTCTCGGCCACCTGCTCGGACAGGTGGACATGCAGCGGCGCGCCGCACGGATGCGACCAGGCCGCGACGGCGTGCAGCTGGCTGGCCGGCACCGCCCGGACCGAGTGGATGGCCGCGCCGAGCCGGGCACCAGGCCCGAGCACCCCGCGCGAGTCGGCGCCCAGCGCGTCCACCCGCTGGGCCCAGGCTGCGGCGTCTGCGTCGCCGAACCGCAGCTGGACGCCGCGCAGCGGCTGCTGCTCGCCGTCCGGGGAAAGGCCGCCGGCCAGGTAGCAGGTGTCCAGCAGGCTGATCCTGATCCCGGCCCGGACGGCCGCCTCGATCAGCACCCGGCTCATCTGGTTCGGGTCCGCGTAGGGCTCGCCGCCAGGGCCATGATGCAGGTAGTGGAACTCGCCGACGCAGCTGATCCCGGCCAGCGCCATCTCCGCGTAGGCCGCCGTGGCCAGGTCCAGGTAACTGTCCGGGTCGAGCCGGGCGGCCACCTCGTACATCCGCTCCCGCCAGGTCCAGAACGTGCCCCGCCCGGCCTCGGTGATGCCGCGCAGGGCGCGGTGGAACGCGTGCGAGTGCGCGTTGGCCAGGCCCGGCAGCGTCAGGCCGGCCAGCCGCCGCGTACCGGGCGGGATGCGGTCCGCTTCCGGCGAGACCGCGGTGAACCGGTCGCCGCCGGCTTCGATCAGGACACCGGGACGGACGCCGAGCCCCGGCAGCCAGGCCAGCTCGGCCAGCCAGGCCCGGCTCGCGCTGCCGCCACTCACCGGCCGGCCAGGTCCGCGAGCACGGCCGCCAGGGCGGTCACTCCCGCCTCGCAGTCCGCGGGCTCCGCGTGCTCGGATGGCGCGTGCGAGACGCCGGTCCGGTTGCGGACGAACAGCATCGCGGTCGGCAGCCGGGCCGCCAGCACGCCCGCGTCATGACCGGCGCCGGTCGGCAGGACGGGCGCGTCCAGCCCGGCCCCGGCCAGCGCGCGGCTGATCCGGCCCTGCAGGCCAGGATCGAAGGAGACGACCGGGGTGAACGATTCCTGCGTCAGGGCCAGGTCCACGGCGTGCTCCGCCGCTGCTTCCCCGGCCTCGGCGCGGACCTGGTCCACCATCCGGTACAGGGTCGCCTCGTCCGGCGCCCGCGCGTCCAGCCAGGCCCGGACCGACGAGCAGATCGCGTTGACCCCGCCCGGCTCGGCGATCACCTTGCCGACCGTCGCCAGCGCGCCGCTGCGGGCGGCCGCGCGCCGCGCGGCCAGCACGGTCTCGGCATAGGGCAGCATCGGGTCGCGGCGGTCAGCCAGCCGCGTCGTGCCGGCGTGATCGGCGCGGCCGGTGAAGTCCAGCCGCCAGCGGCCGTGCGGCCAGATTCCCCCGGCTATCCCGATCGCCGCGGCCAGCCTGTCCAGCGTGCTGCCCTGCTCGACGTGCAGCTCGACGAAGGCCCCGAGGCTGGCCAGCAGCGCATCGTCCGGGCCGATGAGAGCCGGGTCCAGTCCCGCGGCGGTCATCGCCTCGGCCAGGGTCATCCCGCCGGAGTCCGCCAGCCGCCGGGCCGCCGCCGGCTCGAGCACCCCGGTCAGCAGCCGGCTGCCCAGGCAGGCCACGCCGAACCTGGCGCCTTCCTCCTCGGCGAAGGCGGCCACCGCGATCGGCCGGGCCGGCCGGAAGCCGCGCTCACGCAGCTGCCCGATGGCCGCGAACGCCGACACGATGCCGAGCGGGCCGTCGAACGCGCCGCCGTCCGGCACCGAGTCCAGATGGCTGCCGGTGCCGACAGCCGGCCCGGCCGGATTCTCGACATCCCACCAGGCCCACAGGTTGCCGTTGCGATCGCAGTCAGTGCGGAGGGCCAGTTCTGCAGCGGTCGCGGTAAACCAGCGGCGGCAGGCTGCGTCTTCCTGCGTCCAGGAGTAACGCCGATACCCGCCGGTGCGATCATCGCGGCCGATGGGCAGCAGCGACGCCCAGAGGCTGGGAAAGGATGCGCGGCCCGGTCCCGCGCTCATCGCGCGGCGTCACGCATCGGCACCCGGACGCCGCGCTCGGCGGCGACCTCGCTCGCCCGGTCATAGCCCGCGTCCGCGTGCCGGATCACGCCCATGCCGGGGTCGTTGGTCAGCACCCGCTCCAGCTTCTGCGCGGCCAGCCCGGTGCCGTCAGCCACGCAGACCTGGCCGGCGTGGATGGACCGGCCGATGCCCACGCCGCCGCCGTGGTGAATGCTCACCCAGGACGCGCCGGAGGCCGTGTTGACCAGGGCATTCAGCAGCGGCCAGTCGGCGATCGCGTCGCTGCCGTCCGCCATCGACTCAGTCTCCCGGTACGGTGACGCCACCGACCCGCAGTCGAGGTGATCACGTCCGAGCACGATGGGCGCCTGCACATCCCCCCGCTGCACGAGTTCGTTGAAGCGCAGCCCGGCCAGGTGCCGCTCGCCGTAGCCGAGCCAGCAGATCCGCGCGGGCAGGCCCTGGAAGTGGACCTTCTCGCGGGCCATCCGGATCCACCTGGCCATCGCCTCGTTCTGCGGGAAGAGGTCGAGGATGGCCGCGTCGGTCGCGGCGATGTCAGCCGGGTCGCCGGACAGCGCGGCCCACCGGAACGGGCCCCTGCCCTCGCAGAACAGCGGCCTGATGTAGGCGGGCACGAAGCCGGGGAAGTCGAAGGCGCGTTCATAGCCGGCCAGCTGGGCCTCGCCCCGGATGGAGTTGCCGTAGTCGAAGACCTCGGCGCCGGCGTCCTGGAAGCCGACCATCGCGGCCACGTGCGCGGCCATCGACTCGCGTGCGCGCCGGATGAACCCATCCGGGTCCTCGGCTCGCAGCGCTGCCATGTCCTCGAACCGCACCCCCTTGGGCAGGTAGGTCAGCGGGTCATGCGCCGAGGTCTGGTCGGTCACCACGTCGATCGGGGCGCCCATCGCGAGCAGCTGCGGCACCACCTCAGCCGCGTTGCCCAGCAGCCCGATCGACAGCGGCTGCCGGGCGTCCCTGGCGGCCACCGCCCGGCGGACCGCGTCATCGATGCCGTCGGCCTCGACATCGAGGTAGCCGTGCTCGATCCGGCGGCTGATCCTGGACGGATCGCAGTCGATCACGATGGCCACGCCGCCGTTCATGGTGACGGCCAGCGGCTGGGCGCCGCCCATCCCGCCCAGGCCGGCCGTCAGCGTGATCGTCCCGGTCAGCGAGCCGCCGAAGCGCTTGGCAGCGACGGCGGCGAACGTCTCGTAGGTGCCCTGCAGGATGCCCTGGGTGCCGATGTAGATCCACGACCCCGCGGTCATCTGGCCGAACATCGTCAGCCCCGCGGCTTCCAGCCGCCGGAACTCCTCCCAGGTCGCCCATTGCGGCACCAGATTGGAGTTGGCGATCAGGACCCGCGGCGCCCACTCATGCGTGCGGAAGATCCCGACCGGCTTGCCGGACTGCACCAGCAGGGTCTCGTCTGCCCTGAGTTCCCGCAGCGAGGCCACGATCGCGTCGAAGGCGTCCCAGCTGCGCGCGGCACGGCCAGACCCACCGTAGACGATGAGCTGGTCCGGATGCTCGGCCACCTCGGGATCGAGGTTGTTCATCAGCATCCGCATGGCCGCCTCCTGCGGCCACCCCTGGCAGCTCAGGGCGGTCCCGCGCGGTGCACGGACCGGCCTGGGGCCAGCGGGGACGCCACTCGCCGACTGCACGGCCGTCATCGCCGCTCCTCTCCTGGTCACGCTGACGCTACGGCCAGCGCGCTGCACCGCTGCAACGGGCCCATCATGCCAGCCGCGCCCGGGCGGAGCCCTCGCCGCTGGCGGCCGGCGGTGCGCCCATGGAGCCGGCCCTGCGTGCCGCCCGGCTGAGCGATCACTTCCGGACGAGCCGAGACACGTCAGCGGCCGGGACCGCGGGCAGCCCGCGGTCCCGGCCCCTGCCTTGCCGTGCCTTGCTAGCTCAGCTCAGGCCCTCCGCCTTGAGGAAGCCCGCGGCCACCGTCGAGTAGTTCGCGTGCCCCAGGATGACTGCCTGGTCCATCTGCAGCAGCGCCTGGGTGGTCAGCTTCGCGGAGATCGCGTTCAGGGTGCTGGTGATCGTGGGCGTCAAGGCCTTCTTGTAGACCAGCGGCACCACGTTCTGCGCGGCGAAGTTGTTCTTCGGGTCGGCGAGCGAGACGAGCTTGTCGGTGATGATCTGCGGCGTGGTGGTGAAGACGTCCGCGGCCTGCACCTTCCCGTCCACCAGGGCCGCCAGGGTAATCGGGCCGGACTCATCAAGAGGGTCGAAGCCCTTGAAGGTCAGGCCGTAGTTCTTCTTCAGGCCCGGCAGGCCATCGGCGCGGGTCTTGAACTCAGGCGGGCCGCCGAAGGTGATGCTGGACGCGAGCGGGGTCAGCTGCGCGATCGAGGTGAGGTTGTGCGCCTTGGCATAGGCCTGGGTGACGGTCACCGAGTCCTTGTCCTGAGCGGGCGCCGGAGTGAGGATCTCCAGAGACGACGGCAGCTTGGCCGTCAGGGCGGCGTCCACCTGCGCCGTGGATGCAGCCGTGCTGCTGGGGTCGACCGAGGTGGTCAGCAGCGCGCCGTTGTACTCCGGGATGATCGAGACGGAGCCGTTCTCGACCTGCGGGTAGTACACCTCGCGGGCGCCGATGTTGAACTTGGGCGTGACCTTGACGCCCTTGCCCTGCAGGGCGAGCACATAGATCTCGGCGAGCAGCTCGTTCTCGGGGAAGTTCGCCGAGCCGACGACGACCGACCCCGACGGAGCGGCCGAGGCGAGCGGGTTGCTGCTACTGCTGCTGCTCGGGCTGCCGCTGCTGCTCGTGCTCGGGCTGCTGCTGCCGCAGGCGGCGAGCGCTACCCCGGTGAAGACCGCCAGGCCCGCGAAGACGGGCGTTCTCAACCTGGATCCGGCCATCCTCAGCCGTGAAGGTTCCAACATGACATTTTCCCTTCTATTTCAATAGGAAAAGACGCTATCACGAGGTCTTCGCCTGCCGGCGCAGACCGGCCGGAACGACGAGCCGCCGCAGGCCGACGAAGACGACCTGGACCACGAGCGCGAGCACCACTACCAGCGCGGCGCCGCCCGCCACCTCCCCGTAGTTCTCGGTCGCGAGACCGTCAATGATGTAGCGTCCCAGTCCGCCGAGACCAATCTCGGCGGCGATCGTCGCCGTGGCCACGACGAATATCGCGCCCGTGCGCAGGCCCAGCATGATCAGCGGAAGCGCCACCGGCACCTCCACCTTGCGCAGCTGCTGCCACGGGGTCATGCCCATGCCGCGGGCAGCGTCCTTCAGGCCGGGATCCACTCCGGCCACGCCCTCGTACGCGTTCACGAGGATCGGCGGGATGGCCAGCACCACCAGCGGTATCAGCCAGGCCAGCACGGAGAACCCGAGCAGGATGACCATCAGCACCAGCAGCCCGAGCGTCGGTATCGCCCGCCATACATTGGCCAGGCTAACGATGACGAAGGAGCCGCGGCCGCTATGGCCGATCGCCACGCCCAGCGGAAGCGCGATAGTCGCGGCGACCAGCAGCGACAGGCCGCTGTAGCCCAGGTGCTGGAGTACCCGGATGGGGATGCCGTCGGCGCCATGCCATTGCGCGGGCGACTTCAGCCAGTTCCACGCGAAACTCAGGAAGCTCATACCAGTCTCTCCGGCTCTGACGTGCTAACCGCGCTGCCCGGCCGTGGCGAGCTCCAGCTCATCCACGCGCGGTCCGGCTCGCTGGCTGCGCTGCCACGGGGTGAGCAGCCAGCGGATCAGGATCAGGATCAGGTCACAGACCAGGGCCAGCAGGATGACGAGCACGATGGCCACGTAGATCTCGAGCGGGAAGTCGCGCTGGAGGCCGTCGATGAAAAAGTAACCGAGGCTGCTGACCCCGATCAGCTGGCCGACGCTGGCCAGGCTGATGCTCGACACGGTGGCTACCCGCAGCCCGGCGATGATGACCGGGATGGCCTGCGGCAGTTCTACCCGGACCAGGCGGCGCATGGTGCCGAATCCCATCGCCGTCGCCGCCTGCCGGACGGACTCGGGAACGGACCGGAGGCCGTCCACGACGTTCGGGACGAGCACGCAGAGCGAGAACAAGGTCAGCGGGATGATCACGGTCAGGTTGGACAGCCCGGTATAGGGAATCAGCACGACGAAGATCGCCAGCGACGGTATAGCGTACACCGCGCTGGTCACTGACAGCACCGGCGGCCAGGACCAGCTGAACCGGACGCACAGGATACCGACCGGTACGGAGATGGCCAGGCCGACCAGGGCGGGCACGAGGCCGAGAATGGCGTTCTCCAGCGTGAGCTGCCGGATCATCGCGGCGTTAGTGGAGAGCCACGTCCAGGTGCTCATGACGCGGCCGCCTGGTCAGCGACCTCACCGCGCCCTGGCCACCGTTCGCCGGACTGCTCGGAGGTCTCTTCCGCGGCCTGGATGGCAGCGCGCAGCCGCTCATACGAGGTAACCCCGACCACGCGCCCGTCCTCGTCGACGGCCACCGCCCGGCCGCTGCGGGACAGCACGGTCGCGTCCAGCGCCGCCCGCAGTGAGTCGCTGCCGGGCCGGAAGGTGTGGCCGTACGAAGTGAGCGGGAGGTCCGCGAGCCGCTGCTGGCCGCTGGCCGACTTCAGCTGCTCGATCGAGGCCCAGCCGCGCGGCCGCCCGTCGCCATCGGTCAGCAGCAGCCAGGGCTCGCCGGCCTTGGTGGCCGCGCGCAGGGCCTCGGCAATAGTCGTGTCCTCGGGTGCCACCGCGTCGAAATCAAGGTCCAGGCCCGCCGCCGCGAAGAACGACAGCCGCCGGATGCCGCGATCGAAGCCGATGAAGCCCTCGACGTAATCGTCGGCCGGCCTGCCGAGCATCTGCTGCGGGCTGTCGACCTGGGCCAGCCTGCCGCCCGGCCGGAACACGGCCACCAGGTCTCCGACCTTGATCGCCTCCTCCACGTCATGCGTGACGAGCACGACCGTCTTGTGCAGCTCGCCCTGCAGCCGGAAGAGCTCATCCTGCAGGGTGGCCCTGACAATCGGGTCGACCGCGCTGAACGGCTCGTCCATGAGCAGGACCGGCGGGTCGGCGGCGAGTGCGCGCGCCACACCGACTCGCTGCTGCTGGCCGCCGGACAGCTGGTGCGGATACCGGCGGGCCAGGCCAGCCTCCAGGCCCACCAGCTCCATCAGCTCCCGCGCGCGGCTGCGGGCTTTCGCCCGGCCCCAGTGGTTCAGCAGCGGGACCGTCGCGATGTTGTCCTCGATGGTCCGGTGCGGGAACAGGCCGGTCTGCTGAATGACGTACCCGATGCCACGCCGCAGCGCCGAGGGCTCGGACTGCTGGACGTCCCTGCCGTCCAGCAGGATGCGGCCGGACGTCGGGTCGACCAGCCGGTTGATCATCCGCAGGGAGGTCGTCTTGCCGCAGCCGCTGGGCCCGACCAGCACCATCGTCTTCCCGGCCGGCACGTCCAGGCTCAGCCCGTCGACGGCCACGGTACCGTCCGGATATCGCTTGCTGACGTTGTCAAAGGTGATCACAGCGCAGTCTCTTCCGTGGCTGGGGGGCTGGTCTGCACGCTGCTCTGCTGCTGTCCGGTTTCCGATCCGGGTGTCCGTCACTACCCGGACCCCTGCGTATCACGCGGACCGCAGCAGGTGCCAGGCCGCGCGGACGCTGAGCCGCCGCAAGTAGCTCAGCGTAGCTCGTGCGGCTCTCCGTGCGCCGGTCACTATCGGGGCCCGGCCCGTGCAGCCGCTGGATCGGCCCGCTCGCCAGCACGAGGCTGGCCGGGCGGCAGGAATAATGGCAGCTGGCGGCTCGTTGTTCTGGCTCCGCCCGGAGCGAAGGATCTGCTCTCGTCTGCGCTCGGTTACCTGCCAGTGCCGAGGCCTACCGTCAAGGCATTCACGACAATGACAGCTGAGAACCGTACCCGCGGGCTCGCGGAGCAGCATGACCACAAGCACCGCGACGTGTCCGGCGGCTGGCTGCGGCCTGCCGTCTTCGGCGCGATGGACGGCCTGGTCACCAACGTCTCGCTGATCGCCGGGGTCGGCGGCGGCGGCGGCTCGCGCCAGGTCATCGTGCTGACCGGGCTGGCGGGCCTGGCGGCCGGGGCATTCTCGATGGCGGCCGGGGAGTTCGTGTCAGTCTCGTCGCAGAACGAGCTGGTCGCCGCGGAGGTCGAGAAGGAGCGACGGGAGCTCGAGACCTACCCGGAGGCCGAGCGCCGTGAGCTGGCCGCCATGTACCGGCGGCGCGGCGTCGACGCCGATCTGGCCGACCAGGTAGCCCGCCAGGTGTCCGCGCATCCCGAGGAGGCCTTGCGGGTGCATGTCCGCGAGGAACTCGGGATCGACCACCAGGAGCTGCCCTCGCCGTTTCTCGCCGGGGGCGCGTCGCTGCTGACTTTCGCGATCGGCGCGGTCATCCCGCTGCTGCCGTACCTGATCGGCCGGTCTGGCTCGGCGTCACTGCCCATCGCGATCGCACTGGCCGCCCTGGCCGCCTTCATCGGTGGCGGCCTCGTGGCCCGGATCACCGCCAGGCCGTTCCTGCGCGGCGCGCTGCGCCAGCTGCTGCTGGCCTGCGTGGCCACCGGGCTCACCTACACCATCGGCCACCTCGTCGGCGTCGCCGTTCACTGAGCCCGCAGACCTGAGCCCAGCCCGTGGCCGAGGTGTCGCCCGTGGCCGAGGTGTCGCCCGTGGCCGAGGTGTCGCCCGCTGCGGGTGATGACCGCGCGGCTCGCGACCGGCAGCCTGGGACAGGTTCGCGGCGGTCTGCCTGGCCGCCTGCGGTGGATCAACCTAGCCAGCGAAGCAAACAGGGGGTGGCATGTCCGGGGCCGACAGCACATTTGTCCTCGTAGCGACATATCCGGATGAAGTGGCAGCGCAGGAGGACTACCAGGTCGTCAAGGACGCGCACGCCATGGGCGTGGTCGGATCCTACGACGCGGCCGTGATCACCAAGGACCTCAACGGCAAGGTCCACGAGAATAAGGACGAGACGGCCACCCGGCATGGCGCCTGGTGGGGCATCGCCGCCGGGGCGGCGCTCGGGGTCATCTTCCCGCCGTCGATCATCGGCACGGCCGCCGTCGGCGGCGTCATCGGCGGCGTCAGCGGGCACCTCGCCCGCGGGATGTCGCGGTCCGAGGCGAAGGAACTGGGCGAGTTCATCGACCCCGGCGAGGCCGGGCTCGTGGTCGTCGGAGAGGTCAAGGTCGAGCAGGCCATCAAGAACTCCGTGACCAGGGCGGAGAAGCAGGTCGCCAAGGAACTCGACGTGAGCCCGCAGGACGTCGACCGGGCGCTGCAAGAGGCGATCAAGGACTTCTGAGTCCTGTCCCGCAAGCTGGCCAGCCTGCCGGAGCGGCGTTGATCTCCGCTCGCTCCGGCAGGCCTGCCTTCGTTCCCTCAGCACGCGTTCCCTCAGCACGCGTTCCCTCAGCACGCGTTCTCGCTCCCGCCACCGTTGCCCTCCGCCAGGAGGCTCGCCCGCCCCGGTAGCCTGCCCGCCCGGTAGCGCGCCTGCCCCGGTAGCTCACTCGCGCCGCTGGCGCGCCTGGCCCGATGGGCCGCCAGTTCCTGGAAGTTGCCGGGGAAAATAATAAATTCGATGATAACAGCGAGCCTGACTGCTAGTATCGAGTAAATATTCGAGAGAGTGATGGCGCGCCAGGGCCGTTGATGTGACGGCTGTCAGGTGATGTGCGCTCCGCAAGGAGCTTTCCGCCCTGGGTCGCGGCCCCTCCAGTTGCTCGTCATAGCACGGCGCTCTTCGCTGCGTCCCGGGCAAGCCGCCTGTCCATCTCCTGGCTGTTCTGTCCTGGGGCTGGCTGTTCTGTCCTGGGGCTGGTCGTTCTGTCCAAGGGCTGGATGCCCTGTCAGCAGGGCCTGGCTCTGTGTCCTTATTTCCCTGGGGAGGTGCTTCGCGATGTGCTCTCCCGGCTCGGTCACCGGCCCGCCCGGCTCGGTCACCGGCCCGCCCGGCTCGGTCACCGGCCTGATAACGGCGTCCGGTGCGGCGGTCGCGGCGGTAGAGGCGGGGCTGGCGTGGCTGGCGACCGCGGATGCGGCCGGCCTGACCGCCGATGAGCAGGCCACCTGCCTGCGGGCGCTGGAACGGGCCGAGGCCCGGCTGACCGCCGCCCGCGCCTCGGTGCTAGCCGCGTTCACCGCGGCCCGTGGTTTCGAGGCTGACGGGCAGGGCGGCCCCCAGTCATGGCTGGCCTGGCAAACCCGGATCACCCGCGCTGCTGCGGCCGGCGCCACCGCGTGGATGCGCCGGCTGGCCGCTCATCCGGCCATCGCCGGTGCGCTCGCTTCGGCCGAGATATCTGTCTCCTGGGCCCGGCAGGTAAGCGAGTGGACCGACCAGCTCCCCGCCGAGCACCGCGCCGGCGCCGACCAGATCCTGCTCGGTGCCGCGGTCGGCGGCGCCGGCATCCGCGACCTGGCAGACCTGGCCGAGGAAATACGCCGCCGCACCGCTCGCCCCGACACCGACAGCGACGATGGGTTCGCCGACCGGTCATTGCGGCTGGACCGTCACTACCGCGGCGCCGGGAAACTCGACGCCGACCTCACCCCGCCATGCGCCGCCGCCCTGCAAGCCGTCTTGGACGCCCTCGGCAGGAAAGCCGGGCCTGAGGACACCCGCACCCAGCGCCAGCGCGACCACGACGCCCTCGAAGAAGCCTGCCGTCGGCTCATTGCCGCCGGCGACATCCCCGACCGCGCCGGGCAGCCCACCCAGATCCAGCTGCACATGACCCTCGACGAGCTCCGCGGCCTCCCTGGCGCCGCGGACGCCGAGAACGCCTGGACCGCCGCCCGGTCCGCCGGGGATGGCGAGCCCGGCTGGGCGACCAGCCGCGAGACAGCCCAGGCGTATGCATGCGACGCCCAGATCACCCCCATCGTTACCGGCCACGTCGACCCCGCTATCCTCGCCAGCCTGACCAGCCAGTGGCTCGCCGGACTGACCCAGCCCGGCTCGGCGTCCTGCCCGCCGGGCACCGACTTGCCTGCCACCGGCCCGCCCGGCACCGACTTGCCTGCCACCGGCCCGCCCGGCACCGGCCCGCCCGGCACCGGCTCGCCCGGCACCGGCGATGCCGCATCCGGCACGCCCCTGCTCCCGCCGCGGATGCTCCCGCCGCGGACCCTGGCCCGGCTGCAGGACACGCTGCTCCGCTACGCCGCCGACGTCCTGTCCGGCCCGAGGGGGCTGACGGCATTCCTGCGCACCAGGACACTGGCCGCGGAGTTCCCGTCCGTCAGCCTGCCGCTCGACGTCGGCACAGTCGCCAGCACCGTGCCACCCCATCTGCGCCGGGCTGTCATCAGCCGGGACCGCCGCTGCGCATTCCCGGGCTGCGCCCAGCGCCCATCCTCCTGCCAGGTCCACCACATCCAGCCCCGGGCCGCAGGCGGCACGACCTGCCTGACGAACCTGCTCCTGCTCTGCCCCTTCCACCACCTGATCGCGATTCATCGATGGGGCTGGAGCATCACCCTGCACGGCAACGGCACGACCACCGCCACCAGCCCTGACGGCCGGAAAACCCTCCGCAGCCACTCCCCGCCATCGACCGGAGCGGTCTGACCCGCCCGGCCCGGCTCAGCCTGGCGGAGCAGCCAGCCATCGTCAGCGCGAGCTGTCGCTGGCCGGTGCGGGCAGTCGCGGCTACCAGGAATCGGGGCCGAACGAGTCGTCAGCATGGCCGCCTGAGCTGGACAGCAGCTCCAGGTCGGCCTCGACCATCATGGCGACGAGCTCCTCGAATCCGATCTTGGGTTCCCAGCCGAGCTCGTCCCGCGCCTTGGCCGGGTTCGCGCACAGCCGGTCGACCTCGGCGGGCCGGATGAACGCGGCGTCGGTCAGCACGTGGTCGTGCCAGTCCAGGCCCGCCACCCGGAAGGCCAGGTCGACCAGTTCCTCCACCGAGTGGGTCACCCCGGTGCCGACGACGTAATCGGCCGGCTCGTCCTCAGCCAGCACCATATGCATCGCCCGGACGTAGTCACCAGCAAAGCCCCAGTCCCGGCTGGCACTCAGGTTCCCCAGCCGGAGCTGCCGCTCGTAGCCCAGCTTGATCTTGGCCACGCCGAGCGAGACTTTCCGCGTGACGAACTCAGCCCCCCGGCGCGGGGACTCATGATTGAACAAGATGCCCGACACCGCGAACATGCCATAGGACTCGCGGTAATTCTGGGTCAGGAAATGGCCGTAGGCCTTGGCGACGCCATACGGGCTCCGCGGGTGAAATGGTGTCCGCTCGTCTTGCGGTGATTCCCGTACCTTGCCGAACATTTCCGACGATGACGCCTGGTAGAACCGGATCTGGCCGTGGGCCGGGCTGCGCGAGGCGCTGATCCCGCTGCAGACCCTGATGGCCTCGAGCACCCGCAGCACGCCGAGGCCGGTCACCTCACCGGTCAGCTCGGCCTGCTGCCAGGACATGGGCACGTAGGAGATGGCCGCCAGGTTGTAGACCTCGTCCGGCTGGACCCGCTCCACGGCCGAGATCAGGCTGCCCTGATCCAGCAGATCGCCGCGGACCAGGCGCACATCGCCGAGCCGCTGGCGAAGCTGGCGCACTCGCGGGTTCGCCTGCCCGCGAACGAGGCCCCAGACCTCATAACCGAGCGAGACAAGGTGCTCAGCAAGGTAGGAGCCGTCCTGTCCGGTGATCCCGGTGATCAGCGCGCGCCTGGTCAGCAGAGCCTCCGCTCATTGCGACGGGACACCCCCCCCGCCGGTCAAACCTACGTCGCGGCAGCTTACCGACATAGCCGCGGCTCACGACATCCGCGGTTAACGGATGGGGTGCAAAGGAATGCAAGGTACCCCCTGGTAATGTTCCGTCCCTAGGGGGTCACGCGGGCGTGCCTTTTGCAGCATGGGCAGCCAGCGGCAGACGAGGAGGCGCAATCCTGCGTGAGCACGATATCTGCTGAGGGGATGACTCCTGCGTCCCTCGGGGCCGCCGATCAGCCACTGAGAATCGCGCTCCTGTCCTATCGGAGCAAGCCGCACTGCGGCGGCCAGGGAATATACGTCCGGCATCTATCCCGTGAGCTGGCCGCTCTCGGACACCATGTCGAGGTGTTCTCCGGGCAGCCCTATCCGGACCTGGAGCCAGGACCGCTGCTGCGGACGCTGCCCAGCCTTGACTTGTATGCTGACGAGGACCCGTTCCGCACGCCGGGGCTGAGCGAGTACCGCGACTGGATTGACCTGCTCGAGGTCGGGTCGATGTGGACGGGGGCCTTTCCCGAGCCGCTGACCTTCAGCATCCGCGCCCTGCGCGCGCTCCGCGGCCAGGCCGCGGAATTTGACGTAGTGCACGACAACCAGGTGCTCGCCTACGGCATGCTGGGCATTGCCCGCCTCGGCCTGCCGCTGGTCACCAGCATTCATCACCCGATCAGCGTGGACCGGAGGATCGAGCTGGCGGCAGCCAGGGGATTCTCCCGGATCACCAAGCGGCGCTGGTACTCGTTCGTGCGGATGCAGGGCCGGGTGGCGCGCAGGGTCGGGCCGGTACTGACGGGCTCGGAGTCATCGCGGGACGATATCTGCCGCGATTTCCGGGTAGCGCGTGAGCAGGTGCGCGTGATCCCGCTGGGGGTGGACACCCGCCTGTTCCACCCCCGGCCCGCCCCTCGGGTGCCCGGCCGGGTCGTGGCCGTGGCCAGCGCGGACTCGCCGGTCAAGGGCATCTCGGTGCTGCTCCGGGCTTTCGCCAAGTTCACTACCGAACGAAATGCGGTTCTCACTCTGGTCAGCAAGCCGGCGCCTGGCGGCCCGACCGAGCGACTGGTAGCCGAGCTGGCGCTGGGCGACCGGGTGCAGTTCGTCAGCGATATCAGCGACCTGGAGCTGGCCGAGCTGATCGCGAGCGCGGAAATCGCCGTCGTCCCGTCCCTCTACGAGGGATTCTCGCTGCCTGCCGTCGAGCACATGGCCTCGGGCACGCCGCTGATAGCGAGCCGGACTGGCGCGCTGCCCGAGGTGACCGGCGACGCGGCCCTGCTGGTGACCCCTGGCGATCCGGAGGAGCTGGCCGCCGTGCTGCGGGAGCTGCACGACTCCGCGGCCGGGCGGGCGCGGCTGTCGGCGGCGGCACTCAGCCGGGTTCAGGAGCGTTTTGCCTGGCCAGCGGTAGCACGTGCGACCGTGGCCGAGTACCGGAAGGCGATCGCGGGCATGCGGGCGGCACGCACCGGCGCGCTGGGCCAGGAAGCCAGGGGCCAGGAAGCCAGGGGCCAGGAAGCCAGAGGGCGGGAAGCCGGAGGGCGGGAAGCCGGAGGGCGGGAAGCCGGAGGGCGGGAAGCCGGAGCGCGGGAAGCCGGAGCGCGGGAAGCCGGAGCGCGGGAAGCCGGAGCGCGGGAAGCCGGGGAGACGGTGGTGCCGTGCTGACCGTCGACTTCGCGAGGCTGCCGGTCGGGCCAGGCACCCGCGTGCTGGACCTGGGCTGCGGCGCCGGGCGGCACGCGTTCGAGGCGCTGCGCCGCGGCGCGAGTGTCGTCGCCCTGGACACCAGCCTGGCCGAGCTGCGACAGGTCACGGCGGTCGCCGTGGCGATGGAGGAGGCTGGCGAGCTGCCGCCAGGCGCGGCTGCCGCGTGCGCGGCGGGTGACGCGACAGCAATGCCATTCCCGGACGGGTCGTTTGACGTGGTGATCGCCGCCGAGGTGCTCGAGCACATCCCGGCCGACCAGGCTGCCATGGACGAGATCGCGAGGGTGCTGCGCCCTGGCGGCGTGGCCGCCGTGACTGTGCCGGCCTGGCTGCCCGAGCGGGTCTGCTGGCAGCTGTCGGATGACTACCACAACGTGCCGGGCGGCCATATCCGCATCTTCACCCGCCGTGAGCTGGAAACTAAGCTCGGCCGGGCCGGGCTGGCCGTCGGGGATCATCATCACGCTCATGCATTGCACACGCCGTACTGGTGGCTGAAATGCGCCGTTGGCGTGCACGACGACGACCACCCGCTGGCGCGGGCCTATCATCGGCTGCTCGTCTGGGACATCATGGCGGCCCCGGCCGTCACCCGGCTGGCCGACCGGGTGCTCAACCCGGTCATCGGGAAGAGCCTGGTCATCTACGCGGGCAAGGACGCGGCCGGGCTGGCGGACCAGCGCGGTCCTGCGGCGGACCAGGCGGGCCAGGACGGGACTGCCCGACCGGCGGACGCCCCCGGACCTGCGCATGCGGCGGCCTGAGCGCATGGCCGGAACCCGCGCTGCTGGCTGGGTGCCCGAGGTCGCGGGCATCCTGACGGCTGACCAGCTGCTCGCGACGGGCGACAGCATCGCGGCGGTGCAGCAGGCCGATGGCGCGATCGGCTGGCCGGACGGCCATGTGGACGCCTGGAACCATATCGAGTGCGCGATGGCCCTGAGCGTCTGCGGGCTGCGCGCCGCCGCGCGCCGCGCCTATGCATGGCTGGCGAGCGCACAGCGGCCGGATGGCTCCTGGCCGGTGCGCCCGGCGAGCGTCCTGGCCCTCGGCGGCGCAGGCCACGGCAGCACAGGCCACGGCAGCACTGGGACCGGCAGCACTGGGACCGGCAGCACTGGGACCGGCAGCACTGGGACCGGCAAAACAGGGACAGCCGATTGCACGGCCGCCGAGATCTTCGGCGACTTCACCGCAGCCGACCAGAGCGCGGAGAGCAATCACGCCGCCTATGCCGCGGTCGGGGCCTGGCACGAGCTCCTGGTCACCGGGGACGAGGCGTTCGCCGAGCGGATGTGGCCGGTGGTGCACGGCGGCATCGAGTTCGCGCTGAGCCTGCAGCGACCGCGGGGCGAGATCATCTGGCGCCGGATGGCCGACGGTACCCCCGACACTTATGCGCTGCTGGCCGGCTCGTCGAGCATGTACCAGGCGCTGCGCTGCGGCATCGCGCTGGCCGATCACCTGAATGTGCCGCAGCCGGACTGGGAGGTCGCCGCGGCCCAGCTCGGCCACGTTGTCGCCGTCCATGGCGAGCAGGCATTCGCGGACAAGAGCAGGTACTCGATGGACTGGTACTACCCGGTGCTGGCCGGACCGGTGCGCGGCAGTGCCGCGCGCCAGCGGCTGGACCAGGGCTGGGACACGTTCGTGGTGCCCGGTCTCGGCATCCGGTGCGTCAGCGACCAGCCCTGGGTGACCGGTGCGGAGACCTGCGAGCTGGCCATCGCGCTGGAGGCCATCGGCGACCGGGCCACCGCCCTGGACCTGGTCGAGCAGATTCAGCACCTGCGCGCACCGGATGGTGCGTACTGGACCGGCTGGCAGTTCGCCAACCAGGCGCACTTCCCGAACGAGCAGAGCAGCTGGACATCCGCAGCGGTCATCCTGGCCGCCGACGCCCTCTCCGGGGCGACCAACGGCGCGGGCATCTTCGCCGCGGCGGCCAGTCCGTCCAGCGAGCTCCCGGCCGGGACCGCGTCCTGCGGCTGCCCGCCAGGGCTGGCCGGCGCAGGCTCAGCCGATCCCGGCTCCGGTCCGCTCCAGCACCCGTAGCGATCCCGCCACCCGGACCTCGGTGAAGGCGCCGGACTTCAGCGCCCGCTGATAGATCCGGTACGGCGCCTGGCCGCCGTCGGCCGGATCCTCGAACACGTCGTGGATGGCGAGGGCCCCCCCGCTGGTGACCCACGGCGCCCAGCCCTCATAGTCAGTGACCGCGGCCTCATCGGTGTGGCCGCCGTCGATGAAGAGCATGCCGAGCGGCGCCCGCCACAGGCTGGACACGGCGCCGGACCGGCCGACAATCGCGATCACGTGCTCCTCGAGCCCGGCCGCCGCGATCGTCGCGCGGAAATATGGCAGCGTGTCCAGCCGTCCGGTCGCCGGATCCACAAGCTCGGCATCGTGGTAGTCCCAGCCCGGCTGATTCTCTTCCGAGCCATGATGATGATCAACGGTCACCACCAGCTGCCCGGCCTGACTCGCCGCGGCCGCCAGGTAGATCGTGGACTTGCCGCAATAGGTCCCGATCTCCGCGACCGGGCCGGCCGGCGCGTAGGCGGCGGCCGTCTCATACAGCGCCAGCCCCTCGGCTGGCGGCATGAAGCCCCTGGCCGCCTCGGCGGCGCGGCTGATGCGGTCGGGCAGCGCGTTCTGCATGCGCCCTAGTCTGGCGGCCGGCGGCTTGCCGCGCGAGCCCCGGCGTGCTTCACTCCGGATGACCGGATGGGCGGGCATGACCGGGAGGCCGCAGCGGTGCGAGTGGAAGTCGACCCCGATTCCTGCGAGGCCAACGGGGTCTGCGCGGGCCTGGTACCCGGCGTCTTCGAGCTCGACGATGACGACCAGCTGCACATCCTGGTGGCCGACGTGCCGCCGCGGCTAGCTGACGAGGTCAGGCACGCGGTCCGATCGTGCCCGAAGACCGCGCTGCGCCTTCCCGGGTGACCGGCCATGCTGAGCCCGCAGCGGACGGAACGGCTCTGATGCGCCGCCGGCAGGCTGTGCTGGCGGGCGCTGCCATCGGCGTTCTCGCGCTGGCCGCAGCGGGCAGCGGCACCGGGCCCGGCGCGGGGCCCGGCCCGGGCATCGCGGCGCGGCCGGGCTGGGCCGCGGCGCCGGCGCTGAGCATCTCGCCGGGCGCCCGGGTCAGCGCCGCCGCCGACAGCCCCGCTGGCGTCGGGCTGACGCCAGCCCAGATCCGGACCGCCTACGACCTGGACCCGCTGCTGGCCCGGGGCATCAGTGGCCGCGGCCAGACGATCGTCATCGTCGATTCCTTCGGCTCGCCGACGATCGGCCGCGACCTGACGGGCTTCGATCAGGCTTTCGGCCTGCCGCCCCCGCCGGCTTTCACGGTGATCCAGCCGGCCGGGGTGGTGCCGCCGTACCGCGCGACCAGCAACCGGGAGGGCTGGGCCACCGAGACGACGCTGGACGTGGAGTGGGCGCACGTGATGGCGCCGGCCGCGAGGATCCTGCTGGCCGAGACCCCGACCTCGGAGAACGAGGGGACCACCGGCTTCCCGCAGATCGTCGCGGCCGAGGAGTACGTGCTCCGCAACCACCTGGGCCAGGTGATCAGCCAGAGCTTCGCGGCAACCGAGCAGACGTTCCCGTCGCGAGCCTCGCTGCTGAGCCTGCGGGCAGCGTACCGGCTCGCGTCGGCCCGTCATGTCACCGTGCTCGCGGCCACCGGCGATACCGGGGCCACCGGCGAGACCTACAACATGCGGGATCTCTACACCAGCCGGGCCGTTCAGTGGCCGGCCACTGACCCGCTGGTGACCGCGGTCGGGGGTACCCAGCTCGACCTGACCAGCAGCGGTGTCCGGCGCAGGCCGGACATTGCCTGGAGCGACGGAGGCGGCGGCAGGTCCATCGTCTTCGCCCGCCCGGCCTATCAGGACGGCGTGGCTGGCGTGACGGGCAGCCGCCGCGGCGTGCCCGACATCGCGATGGACGCATCCTGCGCGAGCGGCGTGGCCATCTACGCGAGCTTCGGCGGCACCGGGCCGGAGCACTGGGACGGGGTCTGCGGTACCAGTCTCGCGACGCCGCTGCTGGCCGGCGTCGTGGCCCTCGCCGACCAGGTGGCCGGCCACCCGCTCGGGCTGATCAACCCGGCGCTGTATCGCATGCTGGCCCATCACGAGCGCGGCCTGACCGACATCCTGACCGGCAGCAACAGCATGACCTTCGACCAGGGCGGCACCGAGCACACGGTCGCCGGGTTCAGCGCGAGGCGCGGCTATGACCTCGTATCCGGGACCGGCACCATCGATGCCAGGTACTTCGTGCCCGAGCTCGCCAGGGCGGCCGGCCGCGCTCCGGCAGCCCCGGCTCCGGCCCTGCCGCGCGCCGGGGCGCCAGCCGGCCTGCCGACCGGACTGCCCGGTCTCGCGCGCGGCGCCGGCGCCGTCGCTGGCCGGCTGAGCGTGGCCCCGCTCAGCTGAGCGCCCCGGCCGCGATCGCGATGCCGACCGATATCAGGATCAGTCCGCCGATCTGCTCGCCCCGCTGGCCGGCCTTCCGGCCGAGCCGGGCCCCCAGCTCCAGGCCGGCCAGCGACAGCGCCACGCTGACACCGCCGATCACCAGGACCCCGAGGAGGACGGGCGTCTGATAGGTACCGAGCGCGAATCCCACCACCAGGTTGTCCAGGCTGAGGGCCAGGCCGGTCAGCAGCAGCCGCCCCGTGCCGGCGCCATAGCGGCTGTCCGCGGCCATCTTGGGTCCCCGCCTGCGCAGCGACCCGATCAGCCCGTAGATGCCGACCGCGATCAGCAGAGCCGCCCCGACCCAGCGTCCGGCCAGGCCGAGCTCGGCGGCGAACTGGCCGCCGATGAGCAGGCCGATGACGGGCATGCCCGCCTCGAAGGCCCCGAACACCAGGCCGACCCGCAGCCGGGTCCTGGCATCGACGCCCGCGACTCCGATGCTGAGGGCAGCGGCGAAGTTCGACAACCCGACCGAAGCCGCGACAAAGAGGAGCGCGAGCACTCCCGACACGTTAGCCGAGGAAGCGGGCCGGCCGGCTCAGGCCAGCCGGGAGCAGGTCAGGCCGTCCGGTACTTCTCCGGGATCCTGCCTTGCTCATGCACGAGCCGGACCCGGTCGCCGCGGTAGATGTAGCGGGTCAGCCGGATCGGCCGCTCCGAGCTGTAGGAGGTGCGGTTGACCACGATCACCGGGGTGCCGGTGGGCGGCTGGAAGTAATCGAACTCCGGCGTGTCGGGCATCCGGGCACCGATCTCGTCGGTGAAGCCGACCTGCTCGTGCCCGAGGTCGGCGAGCAGCCGGTTCGTGCCCTGCTCGACCTTCCCGGCCTGCTCCAAAGCCGTGCCGCTGGCGATGTCCATCGGGAAGTAGGAATTGATGATCATCCACGGGGCATCGTCCAGGTACTGCTGCGACCGCCGGATGATGACGGGGTCGCCGGCGGCGATCTCCAGCTTCTCGGCCACGCTGGCGCTGGCCGGGGCGCTCTCCACCAGGAACCTGACGGTCTGCGGCTCGCTTTCCGCTGGCCCCACGACCGGCATGGCCGTGGACTCGTACTGATTGGTCGGCGGCATGTCCACCCGGGACAGCAGGGCCGTGAACGGCTTGGCCGGCTCGAGCACGAACGTGCCGAGGCCCTGGCGCGTCACCACCAGGCCCTGATTGGTCAGCAGCGCGATGGCCAGCCGGACCGTATTACGGGAGGCCTGGTGCTCGGCGATCAACTCGGGCTCGCTCGGCAGGCGATCCCCCGGCGCCAGCGCTCCGCTGCCGATCTGGTCCCGCAGGCGATCGGCGATTTCCTGGTATTTCGGCGCCACCAATCCAGCGCTCCCCTCTGGGTCATGCCCATGAGTCTCACCATCTGGATAGGTGGAATGTAACCCGTAGGGCAGGTTTCAAACAGACCGCTCATTGGTATGAGTCTAATCAGAAGAAAGATCGGGCTGATGCTAGCGCCATCGCGCGAAGGGATCGCAGCGACACGCCGGCGCCACCCGCGGACCACTCGAGGGGAGCTGAGCGTCATGATCATCGCGCTTCTTGTCATCGCCGCCGTGATCGTCAGCGCGCCGCTGGCCGCCGCCCTGCTGGTGAGCGTCGCCAGCGCGCGCGAGGACTCGGCGCAGAGCCTCGGCCGGCCGGCGCCGGGACGAGGGATGGCCGCAGCACGCCGCCTGCTCGCCTTCCACGCCGACCAGAGCAGGCGGCCGGCGGCCCGGTCGGCGCCAGCGCTGATGCAGGACGCGACGGCCGGCCCGCTGGCCGAGGCCAGCGAACTGGCCGGGGCGATCCGGTAGGGCACGAGCTACGCTGCCGTCATGCGCGTAGCCCTGGGCCAGATTCCGGTCAGCTCCACCCCGTCCGTCAACCTGGAGCGGGTAGCCGCCGCCGTGACGAGCGCAGCAGCGCAAGGCGCGCAGCTGGCGGTGTTCCCCGAAGGGACGCAGGTTTCCTTCGCGGCCAGCCTCCGCGGCGCGGCCGAGCCAGTCGATGGCCCGTTTTGTCATGGCCTGAGGGATATTGCGGGCGACAGTCAGGTGGCGATCGTGGCCGGGGTCTTTGAGCCCGCGCCCGACGGCCGGGTCTTCAACACCGCGGTCGGCTTCGATGGCGACGGCCGCCTGGCGGCTGCCTACCGGAAGATTCACCTCTTCGATGCGCTCGGCCACCGCGAGTCAGACGATGTCGCGGCGGGCAGCGAGCCGGTGCTTGCCGACCTGGCTGGCCTCAAGGTGGGGCTGCTGACGTGCTATGACGTCCGGTTCCCCGAGCTGGCGCGCGCCCTGGCCGCGCGCGGCGCCGACCTGCTAGTGATCCCGGCCGCCTGGGCCGCCGGGCTGTTCAAGGAAGAGCACTGGGTCACGCTGGTGCGCGCGCGGGCGATCGAGAACACGATCTGGGTAGCCGCGGTCGGCCAGGTCCCCGATCCCGCCGAGCCGCCCACCAGGGCGCCGACCGGAATCGGCCGCAGCATGCTGGTGGACCCGATGGGGACCGTGCGGATCGACCTCGGGCCGGGCCCTGGCATCGCGGTCGGCGACGTTGACACGGCCCTCACCGCGCGGGTGCGGCAAGCGCTGCCGTGCCTGGGCAACAGGCGAGACGACGTATTCGGCGGTTCGCTCGCTGCTGCGCCGAGCCTGCCCTAGCGGGCCGGCACAGCGCGCCCGGCGCCCGCCGCGTCGAGCGCGGCGCGCAGGCAGTCCATCTCCTCGTCGGTGACCCGCTCCAGGAACTGCCGGATGGTGCGCGGCCTGTCGCCGCCCGAGCGCAGTACCTCGGCCATCAGCCGGGCGTCGTGCTCCTCCCTCGCCTCGGCGGGCCAGTAGCGCCAGGCCCGGCCGTGCTTCTCCCGGCGCAGCACGCCCTTGCCGTACAAGATGGTCATGACCGTCATCACCGTGGTGTAAGCGACCGGGCGGCCGTAGTGCAGCCGCTCGCGAACCTCACGCACTAAGAAGGGCCGCTCCTGGGCCCACAGGACGTCCATGATCGCGCTTTCCAGCTGGCCAAATTCGCGCACGCTCCGCCACCTCCGGACCACCAGCTAAGCACGGACGGCGCAGGCGCCCGGGGCGGCGCGGAGCGCGGGTGCAGGATTGCGGCACCCGGGCGGTTAATCGTGCACTGGCCCGGCTGAGCTCTGGCCCGGCTGAGCTCTGGCCCCGGCTGCGCACTGGCCCCGGCTGCGCTCTGGCCCCGGCTGCGCTCTGGCCCCGGCTGCGC
>Ga0181536_10000391_pt1 | contig 52569 bp, 52 predicted proteins | sample PEATcosm2014_Bin_41_FD_121105 | JGI IMG/M metagenome (GOLD analysis project Ga0181536, IMG submission 121105) | Peatland microbial communities from MTU Mesocosm Facility, Houghton, MI, USA - PEATcosm2014_Bin17_60_metaG | ecosystem: Environmental > Terrestrial > Soil > Wetlands > Peat | place...
CTGGACCTGAAGCGCTACGCCTCTCCCTCACGTTAGGTCATACACACTGGCTTCCTCTAAACATCTGACCAGCCAGAGCTTGCCTTCGAATCGACCCGCTATCTTGTAAACTACCGCTAGAAGTATTACGCATCGGGTGGCGCGCCACGCGCTCCCTGGATTGGTTATGTTATTTCCGGGCTGGCGCGTCCAGGCGCATCTCACTCCGGCCTCCCTGCAGCAGGCCGGCCGCGACGCCGTCGAACGCGCCGGCCTGCGCAAACGCATCTCCGTCCACAGCCTGCGCCACTATGCCGCGTCCCGGACTATGCCGCGAGTTCGTGCGCGAGCCCCAATTTGCGGACGTTTGAACCGCGACGTCGCGGCATAGTATTGGTGCACGCCGGTCGGCACAAAGCCAGCCGGCCCGTCGCGCGCTCGCCCGGACCTACACCTCGTTCACGAAACCGTAAAACTGCAAGAGGCCGCAAAGAACCCACGCCGTGTTGCAGTCCGGACTTGCTGCACTGGATTCGCGATCGTGAAGCACCCAAATCGCCTTCCTTAAGGTAGACCTGTTCCGAAGTCCCCGGACTATGCCGCATGTTGAAGGGCACATCCGCACGCAACCCCATATTCTGCGGGCCTTGGAGCACTCCGCTTACATCCCGGCGGCATAGTCCGGGACGCGGCATAGTGGCCCCTATGCCGCATGCGGCATAGCCGCCATAGCTTCGCCACGCACCTGTTAGAGAACGGCGCCGACATCCGCGTCATCCAGGTGCTGCTGGGCCACCGCCGCATCGACACCACCGCCCGCTACACCGCTGTCTCGTCGCAACTCATTAGCCACACCCAGAGCCCGCTGGATCAGTTGCAAGCCCGCAAGCGCTTGGGCCGCAAACCCAAAACCAAATCCAGGGCCACGCCTTAGCGGGCCGGCATGCCTCAGCCAACCCTGGAGTTGGCCGACATCTTCCGACAGCACGCTCCCGCGTACCGGCAGGCGCATGACTGTCCGTTGCATCCGTGGCGCCGGATGCGGGCCATCGAGAACTGCCGCACCGCGGCCTTGGGCGGCGCTGTCGAATGGTGCGACCACTGCGAACATACCCGCATCGTCTATCGCTCCTGCCGCGACCGCCACGGTCCCAAGTGTCAGGGTCTGGGGTGCGCGCATTGGCTCCAGCAGCGCCCCGATGCGACACAATGCAACACAATGCAACCTGACCGCCCTTTTCCTCTTGGCGGGCTTGGCGGAACCTTGGCGTCTTGGCGCGAAATCGGATTGGCCACCCGCGCCACGCGGGAGATCGGCGATATTTTGTGCTCACCTGCCCGTTCGCGGCCCCTTAGGCGAGTGACAAAGTTGTCACCCAGTGTTCCGATTTGGGCCAAATTGTCACGTATCAGTGCGGGTGCGCCAGGCGCAGCGCGGCGGAAGTAGTGCTTTGTGATTCCTGCAGCATTCTGGCGATGCGGCCCTCAATGGCGTTTAGAAACACTGCCTTACGCGGCGATTCTGGCCAGCTCCGGACGACATCTCGCCGATATTTGAGGAATGCCATCTCCTCTTTCATGACCTGGAACCATGCACGCCGCGTGCCATATTGCTTCAGCTTCGATATGGCGAATGCAGGGGGCGAAACGGGTTGTCTTCGCAGAAGAACCCGCTCGGAGGATCGCATAGTGCCCTGCGCGGCTGGGTACGCCGGTGCCACCCGAGTGCCGGTCCACGTGCCCCGTGATCCACCGGCCACGGCGCCCGGCGCCAAGCCGCCGCGACGCTAACCTGAATGCAGAAGAACGCACGCCGTTCCGAATTGGGATCGCCGCGTCGCCCCCTCGCCCGCTCCTGACATCGACGCCCTTTGTCGATGTTGGCGAGCGCGGCTCGCCCTCGCCGCGCGGAGCGCGGTTGCCCTGGGCTTGTTTTCGAGCCGTCCGATGGCCAAGAATAGGAAGAGTTATGACCCAAGATCAATCTCTGCGGGAACACCTGATCTACCTGCTGGACGGCGGCGGAGCGCACCTGGATTTCGATGCGGCGGTCGCCGATCTGCCGGCCGCGCTGCGCGGTGTCCGGCCCAGCGGATTGCCGCACACGCCCTGGGAACTGCTGGAGCACATGCGCATCGCGCAGTGGGACATCCTGGAGTTCACACGCAAACCGAAACATGTTTCGCCGGTGTGGCCCGCGGGCTATTGGCCGGCCACGCAGGCGCCCCCCGACGATACCGCGTGGGACAAAAGCGTCAAAGCGTTTCGCGCCGATCTGGCTTCCATACGGCGGATAGTCAAAAATCCGAAAATCAATCTGCATGCGCGCGTCCCGCACGGGACCGGCCAGACGGTTCTGCGCGAGGTACTGCTGGTCGCGGACCATACCGCCTATCATCTGGGTCAAATGGTGTTAGTGCGGCGTCTGCTGGGCGCATGGAAGTAATTCCGAACCACGACCGTAAGCGAGTGGTTGGCATGCGGCTATAATTAGATTCCCTGCCGCCCATGCCACTTGACTGGTCGCCGCTCTGGCTCAGCCTGCGCTACGCCGCGTTGGCCACGCTGCTTGCCATTCTAGTGGCGCTGCCCCTGGCGTGGCTGCTGGAGCACCGCCGCTTCCCCGGCTGCGAACTGCTGGACGCCGCCGCGAACCTTCCGCTGGTGCTCCCGCCGGCCGTGACCGTCTACTATCTGCTGGCCGCGCTGGGGCGCTGGCCGCTGGAATTTAGCTGGCATGCCGCCATAGCCGTGTCCGCGATCTACACGCTGCCGCTGTTGCTGCGTATGACACGCGCGGGCCTCGCAGCGATGGACCACAGCCTCGAAAACGCCGCCCGTAGTTTGGGGGCTGGGGAGTGGCGCACCTTCTGGCGTGTCACCCTGCCGCTAGCGTGGCGCGCTTTGGCGGCGGCCATCCTGGCTGGCTTCGTGCGCGCTTTCGCGGATTTCGGCGCGACCGCGATCGTTCGAAGCCGTGCTGGAACCGGCTGGTTGCTGCTGCCGATCGGAGCCTTAGCGCTGGCTGCCCTCTACATTGGAAATCGGCTGCGGCGCCGGCAGGTGTTGGCATGATCCAGGTGCGCTTCGCGGCCCACGGCGTGGATGTCGAGTTCCAAGCCGCGTCCGGGATCACCGCACTGTTCGGAGCGGCCGGCGCGGGCAAGACCTTAATCCTGGATGCCATCGCCGGCTTCATGACGCCCGCCAGCGGCCGCATCATCCTGGACGATGAGATCCTTTTCGACGGCGCATCGCGCGTGAACCTGCCGCCCTGCCGCAGGCATTGCGGATATGTTTCGCGCCACTGGGCGTTGTTCCCGCACATGAGCCTGCGCGACAACCTGATGTTCCCGCTGGCCGGTTTGGCGCGTCTCGAGCGGCGCAGGCGCGCCAAGGAGATGCTGGACAGGTTTGCGCTCGCGGAAGCCGCGGCGAGCCGCCCGCAGGCACTCTCGGCCGCGGAGCGCTTGCGTGCGACGGTGGCCCGCGCGCTCATCGGCGAGCCCAGGCTGCTGCTGGTGGACGTGCCCGCCACCGGTCTGGACATCGCGATGCGCGCCGAGTGGCACATGGTCTTGCGAATGGTGCGCGATGAAACGAGCTTGCCGGTTCTGCTGGCCGCACGCGATCTGGATACCTGCTTCGAGTTGGCGGGCAACATGTTATTGCTCGATGCCGGACGCATCCTGCAATCGGGGCCGCCGCGGAAAGTTCTGGATCAGCCGGCCGGCGTGGAAGCCGCGCGCCTGCTCGGCATCCGCAATCTGTTTCCCGCCGAAATTGTGGCGCTCGATCCGGGCCGCAACACCAGCCGCCTCCGCCTGGACAACTTCGAGTTGACCGGCGCCTACCTCCCCGGCCGCCTGCGCGGCGATCGCGTGTGGCTGTTCGTCGAGCCGAGCCAGATGCATGCCGCGCCGCACGACGGATCGAAGCCGTCGATGAACCAGGTCCCGGCACGCCTGGAGCGCGCGTCGGAGATGCCGCAGGCCGTGCGGCTGGAATTCGCCGGCGGCATTGTGGCTGAAATCGCCCGGCGTGACTTCGAGCAGCAGCCGAAAGATAATGACAATAAGGAGTGGCTGGTGGAGTTTCCGCCGCACGCGCTGAGAGTGTTGGGATGCCCCTAAAGACCTTCGACGAATATGTGGCGCTGGCCGAGCAGTCCCATGGACACATCTGCGCCGGACAGATCCTGGGACTGCGCATGGCGCTCTACGGCCTCAAGCTGCTCGAGCTGGACGACCCGCTGGGCAAGCACCGCAAGCGTCTGGTGACCTTCATCGAAATCGATCGCTGCGCCACCGATGCCATCCCGGTCGTTACGGGATGCCGGCTGGGCAAGCGCGCGCTCAAGTTCCGCGATTTCGGCAAAGTGGCCGCCACATTCTGCGACGTGCAGGCGGATCGCGCGGTGCGCCTGGTGGCGCGCGAAGACTCCAAACAGCGCGCCCGCGAAATGTTTCCGGAGATCGCGGACAAAAACGCGCAACAGATGCGGGCCTATCGCGAGATGCCGGATGTCGCACTGTTCGCGGTGGAATGGGTGCGGGTGAAGCTCGGCCCGGAAGAATTTCCGGGCTACAAGGCGGCGCGCGTGGTTTGCGCGGAATGCGGCGAGGGCATCAATTTCAAGCGCGAAGTGGTGCGCGACGGGCGGGTGCTCTGCAAAGCGTGCGCGGGCGAGCGCTACTACGAAGCGCTTTGATGCTGCGCTACTACATCACGGACCGCCGGCCGCTGGGCGGATGCGAGGCGCTGCTGGAAGCCATCGCCCGCGCGCTGGCCGCCGGGGTGGAGCGCATCCAGATCCGCGAGAAGGACCTGACCGCGCGCGAACTCGCGGACCTGGTGCGCCGCGCGTTGCGCCTGCCGAATCCGTACGGCACGGCCATCCTGGTGAACGCCCGCACGGACGTCGCGCTGGCTTGCGGTGCGCAGGGCGTGCATCTGCCCGCGGATTCGATTGCGCCGGGCGTTTGGCGGCGCATCGTGCCCCCAGGATTCTTGATCGGAGTGTCGTGCCACTCGGTGGATGACGTGCGGCAGGCCGAAAGCGAAGGAGCGGATTTCGCGGTCTTCGGCCCGGTGTTCTTCACACCGTCGAAAGCCGCGTATGGCGCACCGCTCGGCCTGCACCGCTTGCGCGACGCCGCTGCTGCCGTGCGGATGCCAGTGCTGGCGCTCGGCGGCGTGACTGCGGACAACGCTGCGCAGTGCCTGGAAGCGGGCGCGGCCGGGATCGCCGGCATCTCGCTGTTCCAGTCAGGAGTTGCGTAGATTGACCGGCGCGGGATGCACTGAAGAGTGTATACTTGCGTGTCAGAGATCGGCGCTAAATCAAAGCGATTTGCTCGATGGAAAGAAATCCAAATCCCGCTGAAGGCGATGCTGGCGAAGACCAGGCTGAGGCCGAAACGCAGCTCGTTGAAGCGCAGCGGACCCCGGAGGCCGGCGCCCTTCGTAGGCCTGGCGCAAAGCAAATAGGCGATTTCCAGCTAGGGCGATTGCTTGGCCGGGGAGGAATGGGAGCAGTCTACGAAGCCTATGAGCAATCCATGCGCCGGACAGTTGCGCTGAAGATCCTGGACTCCGGCATCGATCCTTCCGCCAACGAGCTGGCGCGCTTTGAACGCGAGGCCTGGATCGCCGGACGGTTGAATCACCCGAACATCGTCAAAGCGCTCAGCCAAGGCGAGGAGTCCGGAATTCGCTACATGGCCATGGAACTGATCGATGGCGGCTCCCTAGCCAGTGAAATCCGGTCCGCGAAAGACGACGCATCCCGCCACGCTTCCGGCTCGAAGTGGCAAGCGGAGCGCATTTGCAAAATGGTCTCACTGTTTGTGAGTGTTGCGGACGCGCTCCAGCACGTTCACGAGAATGGGATCATTCACCGGGATATCAAGCCTCAGAACCTGCTGCTCACGAAGGACTGTGCCCGGCTTTTGTTGACGGATTTTGGCTTGGCGCGAGATGAACAGACGAGTCAGTTAACCCGCCGCGGTGATTTCCTGGGCACCATCCGCTATATGTCGCCGGAACAGCTACTTGCGCAAAGGGCGCAAGTGGACCGCCGCACCGACATTTGGTCTTTGGGCGTGTCACTGTATGAAGCCGTCACGTTCGAAGTGCCGTACTCGGGCGCGAGTGAGGAAGCCTACATCACTGCAGTGAGCATGCGGCAGCCGTTACCGGCCAGCGCAAGAAACCCTGCGGTCCCTCGGGATCTGGAAACGGTCCTGATGAAGTGTCTGGAGCGGGATCCGGAGCGGCGCTACAGTTCAGCCGCGGAGCTGAGGGACGATTTGCAACGTTTCCTACGAGACGAGCCGGTTCTAGCCCGGCGGCCAGGGCCGGTGATCAAGCTTGCCCGAGCCGGAAGGCGACATCGATCGGCTGTTGCCGCCGCGATGCTCTCGGTGGTCGTGCTGTCGTCCCTGGTCGTGGTCTTAGTCCGGTGGCAAAGGCTGCGAAGCGAGGATGCGCGGATTCGGTGGATTCTGCAGCAAAGTATCGCCAGTAGGTCAGATCCCAAGACGCTAGACCCCGGTTGGGAGCATCTCTTCGAGAGGCTGCGATCGGAGTTGCGTCGCAATCCCACCAGTGACCTGGCGATTTTGGCAAACCGGGCGGCGAATCGGATAGAGGTCACGCTGCCGTCGTTCGGCCTCTTGTCCGCCCCGCCAAATTTCGGCTTTGGAGGTAGTCAAGTTATATCGCTCGACCGTGGGTTTCTGTTTCTCGCGGACCTGCAGGGCAGTTTGGATAACGGTCCCTGGATACCGATTGGCTCTGTTGTTATCGGCAGCGGCGGTGTCATGCTAGGCCGTCCAGTGACAATGTATTTTCCTCGCCTGAGCCCGGCACCCCACCGCATAGACGTGCGTGCGACCTGCCGGCTAGTCAATGCGGCCGCCTTCTCCGGGCAAGAGCTAAAGGAGGTGTCCGACAGTTTTTCGGGCGCCAAGGCAGTGTTCGCAACCGGCCGGCGCGAAAATCCTTGGCCCGCACTTCGGAAACCTGATAAATGGTTATTCACGGAAACCCGCTCGGTTGAACCTTCTTCGATCACATTGTTTAAGGACGAATTTCCGGAGGACTTTCCGCACAAGGTCTTTCAGATTTCAGGTAAGCCAATTGATTCGTATTTTCACCCGAACCGAATCCGTATCTTTCGCCTAAGCCTGCCGCAGAATCCGTCCTCGGGACTTCGCTTCATTTGGCCCGCGTACCACCACAAATCGTATTGCCTCGCTAGAAATGAGATCCCTTCGGATCGCATGTTCGGAGTGGAGTTTTTTGGACCCATGGACTACGAACAGTTACAAGTGCCGTTGGCTGCGGATGCCAGGCTGTACGACGACAGGGCCGCTGAGCCATTGCTGTCCTTCCCGTTTGCCCTAATAAGACCGCGGGGTTTGGCCAACGGGTGGGTTCAGCCCGAAAAGGAATCTGAAACGGGTGATAACTGGGCCAGGCTGCGCTTCTCTCCGGGATCCGTGGTGAGTTCCCAGGATGCTATGCGCCGACCGGACAGCAACGGTATCGCTGGCCATCTTACTCTGACACCATCCCGCTCAGTCGCACTTGCAACGAGAGCCTTCGATTCGTATTACGGGCAACCCCTATCCATGCCAGTGCAGATTGAGATTCAGACCGTAACCGCGGAGGCTGTGGACGTCAAGAGTTGCCAGCAGCAGCCGTGATCCCCTCGACCGAACTCGCCCGCAGCGCCTTCAGCTTATCCCGGATCTGCGCCGCCTTCTCGAACTCGAACTTGCGCGCGGCCTCGCGCATGCGTTCTTCCAACTCGCCCAGGAAGCGGTCGCGCTGCTCTTGGGTCATCTGTTCGATCTCGTCGTCGGATTCGAGCGGCACGGTCACGTAGTCGGCTTCCGCAATCGCCACCAGGCTCATGTCGATCGGCTTGATGATCGATTGCGGCGTGATCCCGTTGCGTTCGTTGTATTCCTGCTGCGTGCGCCGGCGCCGGGTGGTCTCCTCGATGGCTTTGCGCATGCTGTCGGTCATCACGTCCGCGTACAGGATCGCGCGCCCCTCCACGTGGCGCGCCGCGCGTCCCATGGTCTGAATGAGCGAGCCGCTCGACCTCAGGAAACCTTCTTTGTCGGCGTCCAGAATCGCCACCAGCGACACTTCCGGCAAGTCCAGCCCTTCGCGCAGCAGGTTGATCCCGATCAGCACGTCGAACTCGCCGCGCCGCAGGTCGCGCAGGATCTTGATGCGATCGAGCGTGCTCACTTCGGAATGCAGATAGCGGCAGCGCACGCCCACTTCGGAGTAATACTCCGCCAGGTCTTCGGCCATGCGCTTGGTCAACGTGGTCACCAACACGCGCTGGCCGTTCTCGACGCGCCGCCGGATCTGGCCCAACAGATCGTCTACCTGTCCCTTCACCGGACGGATCTCAACCTCCGGATCCAGCAGGCCGGTGGGACGAATGATCTGCTCCACCACCACGCCGGCGGCCTTGGTCAACTCATACGGGCCGGGCGTGGCCGAAACATACACCACCTGGTTGACCCGGTGCTCGAACTCTTCGAACGTCAGCGGGCGGTTGTCGAGCGCGCTGGGCATACGGAATCCGTGCGACACCAGCACTTCCTTGCGCGAGCGGTCGCCATGATACATGCCGTGCAGTTGCGGGATGGTCTGATGGCTCTCGTCGATCATGATCAGCGAATCGTGCGGCAGGTAATCGAGCAGCGTGGGAGGCGCTTCGCCCGGCAGCCGTCCCGAAAAATGCCGCGAATAATTCTCGATGCCATGGCAGTAGCCGATCTCCTTCATCATTTCCAGATCGAACATGGTGCGCTGCCACAGGCGCTGCGCCTCGATCAGCTTGCCCTGCTTCTCCAATTCCTTATGCCACCAGTCGAGTTCCGTCACAATGCTCGCCATGGCCGAGTTCTTGGTTTCCTCGGACATGACGTAGTGCGTCTTGGGATAGATGGGCAGCCGCTGGTAGGTCTGCCGCACCTGCCCCAGCAGCGGGTCGATCTGCGAGAGACTCTCGATCTCGTCGCCGAACATCTCGATGCGGTAGGCGTAGTCTTCGTAAGTGGGATAGATCTCGATCACGTCGCCGCGCACGCGGAACGTGCCGCGGCGGAAGTCCATATCGTTGCGGTCGTAGAGAATATCCACCAGGCGCGAAACGATCTGGTGGCGCGAAATCTTCTGCCCTTTTTCGAGCATCAGCAGCATGCCGTAGTAGGCTTCTGGCGAGCCCAGGCCGTAGATGCAGCTCACGCTGGCCACGATCACGCAGTCGCGGCGCTCGAACAGCGAGCGGGTGGCCGAGAGCCGCAGCTTATCCAGCTCGTCGTTGATGGTGGCTTCCTTCTCGATGTATACGTCGCTCGAGGGAATATACGCTTCCGGCTGATAGTAGTCGTAGTAACTGACAAAGTACTCCACCGCGTTTTCCGGAAAGTAAGATTTGAATTCGTGGTAGAGCTGCGCGGCCAGGGTTTTGTTATGCGCCAGGATCAGCGAGGGGCGGCCGATCGCCTCGATGACCTTGGCCATGGTGAAGGTCTTGCCGGAGCCGGTCACGCCCAGCAACACCTGGTGCGCCTCGCCATCGCGCACGCCGCGCACCAGTTCTTCAATGGCGGTGGCCTGATCGCCCTTGGGACTATAGTTGACCGTCAGGTGGAAGCCCATCTTTTCAGTATAGGGCCATGTTGGCCAAGGACCGCTCCCTGACGGTCGCGGCTCAGTAACGCGGCAAAAAACTGCCGAGCCGCGACCGTCAGGGAGCGGTCTTTCACTCCACCCGCAGCGACTTGATGGGATCGATGCGGGAGGCGCGCCAGGCTGGGACGGCGGTCGCCGCAATCGCGACTCCCAGTACAAGCGCGATCACCGCCGCGAATGTCAATGGATCTGTGGTGCCGACACCATAGAGAAGGCTGGCCAGGAAGCGCGTCGCCGCGAGCGCCACAATCACGCCCGCGACGATGCCATACAGGGCGACTCGTAAACCCTGGGCCAGGATCATGGAAACGATGCGGCTCCGAGTGGCGCCGATGGCCACGCGCAGGCCTATTTCATAGGTCCGCTGCGTCACCCAATAGGAAACCAGCCCATAAATCCCGATGGCTGCCAGCAGAATGGCGGCCGCGGCGAAACTGATGAACACCCGTATGGTGGCGCGGAAATTGGCAATGGATCCGGCTACCACTTCTTCCAATGGCTGGACTTGGCCGACGGGCACGTTGGGATCCTGATCCTGCGCCAGAGTGCGAATCGCGCGCGCGGGGCCGTCGATATACGCGCGCGCTTTCGCCAGCAGTGTCATGGCGGCCGGAATCTGCCCGTCCTCCCGCACGGCTTGCGCATATGGCATATATATGGCGCCGGGAATCCAGTCGGGCATGGCCTTGCTCAGGCTGTACTGCCGCACGTCGCCCACCACGCCCACGACTGTTCTCCATTGCTGCTCGGCGGCGGCCTTGATGTGCTTGCCGATGGGATTCTCTCCGGGCCAGAAATGCCTGGCCGTGGACGCGGAAATCAACAGGACGGCGGCGGACTTGGCTCCGTCCGCCTCGGTAAGGTCCCGGCCGGCCAGCAGCGGAATCCGCAGCATGCGAATATATCCGGCGCTGACTGCGCCCGACCAGAGCATAGGAGCGGGGTGGTCCACCGACTTGGGATGGTCTTCCACATCGACGGCAAGGTCGGGTTGTTCGGCATCCAGGGGAACGGTATTTGCGATAGCGGCCTGTGTGACGCCTGAGACGCTGCGCGCGCCCTCCAGAAGACGGTCGTAGAGCGCGATACACGCCAGGCGCTGCGTGCAAGAAGACGAGTTCGGGCTGATGCGCACCGTCAGGATTTGCTGCGGCTGAAATCCGGCCATAGAGGGTCACTTCAAAACCGGCCAACGATAACCATCATTCAGGACGTTGATTTCGACGCGAGGATCGCTACCCTCGGTCGATGGGAGCAATGTCTTGAACGAGGAAAAGAAACAGCAAGTTATCGCATTGGGGCGGCTCGGTTGGTCGCTGCGCAAGATTCAGAAAACCACCGGCGTCCGTCGAGAAACCGCCGCTGATTATCTGCGAGCGGCAGGCATAGGTCTGCGCCCACCGGGTGGTTGGGGACGGAGTGTGCCGGCAAAACCGGCCAACGAAGTGACCCCCGACCCCCAACCACCAAAACCGGCCAGTCGAGCCGCGAAAGTGACCCCCGACTCTGACGCCATATCAGCGCCTCAGAAGCTGGCTCCCCAAACCTCGTCCGTTGGCCGCAGTGCCTGCGAACTGTTCCGCGAAGCCCTCGAGTTGGGATCGACTCCCTCGATTTCCGTAGGCAGGAGATGGTCTCCAAAGGCCGCAAACGGCAGGTGGCGGCCAATGTTCGCGGAAGAAAAGCCCGCCCTGCTCCCGTTGCCGATCGAACCTTTCCGCTACTACCAATTTGGCAAGCGCAAGGTCAATCTGGATGGCTGCGTGGAAGTCGATGCGGCCTACTACAGCGCGCCACCGGGATGGATCGGCCAGGAGGTTCCCGTGCAATGGGATCACCGCTATGTGCGCCTGCTGCATCCGCAGACCGGCGAACTGCTGCGGGAACACCTGCCCCAGGTGCGTGGCAAACATCGGATCAAAGACGGGGACCGCCCCCCCCACACACCGCCGGGGACACAACACCTGCTGCTGCGCGCCGGCACATCGAGACCCTTCAAGAGTTCGAGTCGGCTCTGGTGGAGTAGTCGGCACCCACCGTAGCACTTCAGCGATAATCCCTTGTATGTTATTGATTGAAAATGGCTTAAGTGGGGCGGCTTGTGGGATTCGAACCCACGACTTTCGGAACCACAATCCGACGCTCTACCAACTGAGCTAAAACCGCCGCAACGAACTCTTTCAGTTTACCAAAAAGCCGGCCATGAGGTTCGGGAATAAATTCCCGCGCCCTCGCCTTATGCCACTATAGGAGTATTGTTTTCAAAGCTCCCGCAAACCGGCGAATTCGAAACGGTAGCCTTGCCGCACCTGCACGCGCTGTACCGGATGGCGGCCCGGCTGCTGGGTGACAGCACGAAAGCCGAGGACGTGGTGCAGGAAGCCTATCTGCAGGCCTGGAAGTCGTTCGCCCGCTTCGAGCCCGGCACCAATTGCCGGGCCTGGCTGTTCAAGATCCTGGTGAACACCATTCATCACCACCGCCGCAGTTGGTTCAACCTGCGCCGGGTGCGGGAGAGCGAAGAAATCCTGGAGCAAACCGCGGTGCGCGCGGCCCCCGTTCCCGAGCGCCTCGCGCAGGGAGAAATCCTGCGCGCGCTGGATCGTTTGCCGGCCGATTACCGCGCCGCCGTTCTGCTGGCGGACGTCGAAGAGTTCTCCTACAAGGAAATCGCCGGAATGCTGGACGTTCCCATCGGAACCGTGATGAGCCGCTTGAGCCGCGGCCGAAAGCTGTTGCGCGAGCAGTTAAGCGAACTGGCGCGGTCTTACGGAATCGGCGCTGGCGGCAAGGGGGGCAGCGCATGAACACCGCTTCCCATGCGTCGAATGAAGCTGACGCCGCGTGCGAGAAGGCGCGCGGGCATATGGATTCCTATCTCAGCCGCGAACTGCCCCAGGAAACCAGCCGGGAAGTCGAGCGGCATCTGGAGAGCTGCCCGCAGTGCGCCGCAGAACTCGAAACGCGCGCCCGCGTCCGCGCGCAATTGAAGGCTGCGGTGCGTGCCACGCCCGTGCCAGTGGGCTTGGAGGCCAAAGTCCGGCGCGTGGTAAATACCAAGGTCTCGCGCCCCCGCACCGGATTGTGGGCAGTCGCAGCCGCGGCCACGGTGATTGTTTGCGCAGCCCTCGTGGGTCTATTGCGCGAGCGCACCAATCCGGAACAAGCCATCTTGAACAAGACCTCCGGCCGCCTCGCGGCGGTGCTCAACGTGGGGCTGCGGGATCATCTGCACTGCGCCGTCTTCCGCAAGTATTCCAAGCAGCCCGTGGCCGCCCGCCAAATGGCCGCCGAGCTCGGTCCCGAGTTCGCAGGTCTGGTCCCGCTCGTCCAGGCCAAGCTGCCGGGCGATTTCCGCGTCATCCAGGGTCATCACTGCAGCGTCGGCGGACGCCAGTACACGCATCTCATCATCTCCGGCGGCGCTGGCGGCGGCAAACTCGTCTCACTCGTCCTGACTCGCAAGCTATCCGGCGAGTGGCTGAGCGGCGGTATCTATCAAGCGGGCGTGGATCGCTTTCAAGTGGTGGGATTCGAGAGTCACGACTACCTGGCCTATGTGGTCTCCGATCTGGACGCGCAGCAGAACCTGCAATTGGCGGCGAACCTGGCTCCCACTCTGCGCGAATACCTGGCGCACGCGGGCTGAGCCACCGCGTGCCTCCTGAACCCCGTCGGCGTGCCGGGGTGCCTCCTTTTCGGGTCCGGAATTAGCACTTGACAGCAGCGCCGGGCGGGTGCATAGTGGAGGGTGGATAGGGAACGAAGTCGGCTTCTCAATCCACAAGACCCCGATACTACGGGGTGTAAGTGATACCCCGTTGGGGGTAGCCTGCTTGGAAAAGGAGGTTACATAGAACCAGTCGACAAGATGGGCGGCTACCGGGTTCCTTCGCTGAACGGCCGTTGAGTGGTGACGCGCCAAACGCAGTTTTTTGCAACAGGCGCCGCGGTATTTGCACCGCAGTCAAACAGACTCGATGGACGGAAGAAGTCTGAGCAGCAGGATCCGGCGGCCGCCCGCTATTTTTGCGCCCCTCCCCATTCCCACCCTCCAGTTCAGTTCCGCTACACTGATTGTTCCAGGTAATTCCCAGGCCACCGAACGTGAACGCCGTCGAATTTCAGGGTGTCTCGAAGAGCTATTCGATCTATGACTCGCCGGGCGACCGGCTGAAAGAGTTGCTCTCGTTTAACCGGCTGAAGTGCCACAAGGATTTCTGGGCCTTGCACGATGTCACCTTCGAAACCCGGCGCGGCGAGACCTTCTGCCTCATTGGCGAAAACGGCTCCGGCAAAAGCACGCTGCTGCAAATGGTGGCGGGCATTCTGCAACCCAGCCGCGGTTCGCTCACGGTGAACGGGCGGGTATCGGCTCTGCTGGAACTGGGCGCCGGCTTCAATCCCGAATTCACCGGTCGCGACAACGTCTATTTGAACGGCTCCATCCTGGGCCTGAGCACCAGGCAGATCGACCAGCGCTACAAGGATATCGAAGACTTTGCCGAAATCGGCGCATTCATCGACCAGCCGGTGAAGACCTATTCGAGCGGCATGGTCGTCAGGCTCGCGTTTGCCGTAGCCATCCACGTGGATCCGGAAATCCTGCTGGTGGACGAAGCCCTGGCGGTGGGCGACATCTATTTCCGCCAGCGCTGCATGCGCAAGGTGCACGAACTGCGCGCGCGCGGGATCACGATTCTGTTCGTTTCCCACGCCATCGCCGATGTGAAGGCTATTGGCGACCGCGCTCTGTGGCTGGAGCAAGGCCGCATTCGGGAGATCGGCGAAACGGACCGTGTGGTAGCCAGGTATCTGGCGGCCATGGTGGAAAAGGACTCGGCGTACCTGATGCTGAAAGGTTCGCCGGACCGTGCGCGCACGGGCCCGCGCGTGCATGCCCCGGAAGTCGTCGAGCGCATCCCGAACATCGACCACCGCTATGGCGATGGCCGCGCGGAAGTATTGGGAATCGCCGTGCTGGATGCGCAGGGCGACCCGGTTCACCTTCTGCAGCCGTCGCAGCGGATCACCGTGCGCATCAGCGTGCGCGCCCGCGCCGGGGTCTCGCAGCCCATCGTGGGATTCATGATGCGTAACCATCTGGGCATCGATTTCTCGGGCACCAACACCGCGCGCGAAGGTTACGATCTGCCCACCATGATGCCGGACGATGTCTATACGGTGGACTTTCATCTCGAGATGCCGGAGTTGTATCCCGCCTCCTTTTCGTTTTCACCGGCCATCGCCGACGGCACGCTGCTGGGCTACAAGATGTGCGACTGGATCGACAATGCCATCGCCCTGCAGATGGGCCACTCCCCGGGCGAGATCTACGGATTTCTGCGCCTGCCGTGCCGGGTGGAAGTGAATGCGCGGCTCGCGCCCAAAGGGGCCGAGCTGACGGAGCACGGCGCCGGGGTGAAATCGTGAGTGTCGAAATCATGAGCGTCGAATTCACCGGCGAGCGCGTCATCCCAGGACAGGTGAATGCCGACTTGCTGAACGAACACATGGCGCGCTACGCGTTCGCGGCGCGGCTGGCGCGCGGCAAACGCGTGTTGGACGCCGGTTGCGGCGCGGGCTACGGCGCGGCGGAGCTCGCGCAATCGGCGCTATCGGTGGTGGGCGCGGATATCGCCGCCGAGGCCGTGGCCTTCGCGCGCGACCATTACCGGCTGCCGCATCTCGCCTTCGAACAGGCTTCCTGTAGCGCGCTGCCGCATCCGGACGCGGCCTTCGACCTGGTGGTGGCGTTCGAGGTGATCGAGCACCTGCCCCTTTGGCGCGACTTCCTGCTGGAAGTGCGGCGCGTGCTGGCGCCCACCGGACAGTTCATCGTCTCCACGCCCAATAAGCTCTATTACGCGGAATCGCGCCGCCGCGCGGGAGCCAATCCGTTTCACGCGCACGAGTTCGAATTCGACGAGTTCCGCGGCGAACTGGCGTCCATTTTCCCGCATATTTCGCTTTTCCTGGAGAACCATGTGGAGAGCGTCGCGTTCCGTCCGCTGCAGGAGGGGGCCGCGGGAGAGACGGCCGAGGTGCGCGTCGACGGCGGCCAAGCGCCGCCCGCGGAATCGCACTTCTTCGTGGCTGTCTGCGCGCACCGGCCGCAGACCGGCCATCCCACGTTCGTCTATGTTCCCAGCACGGCGAACGTCCTGCGCGAGAGAGAGACGCACATCGCGCTGCTCGAAGGCGAACTGCGCCGGAAGGACGATTGGCTGGAAGAAGCCAAACGGGATCTGGCGGATCTGGACCGGCAGCATCGCAAACTGACGGCGGAGCTGGAAGAGAGCAACCGCTGGGCCGTGCGGCTCGACCGCGAACTGGCGGCCAGCGGCGCGCGCGTTCAGGATCTGCAGGAAGAACTGGCTGCCGCGCAAGCCAGAATCGCGGAGCTAGACGAGGAAAACCGCACGAAGTCTGAATGGGCGCAGCAGTTGAATGCGCAACTCGACGCCAAGCTGCAGGAGCTGGCGCAGTGTGTCGAGTATCTGCACCAGGCGGAGAAGACCGTGGAAGAGCGCACGCGCTGGGCGCAAAAGCTCAACACCGAGGTGGAGCAGCTTCGCCGCAAGCTGGCCCTGCTGGAGGCTTCGCGCTGGGTGCGGCTGGGCCGCCGCGTCGGGTTGGGACCTGGCGCGGATCTGCAATGAAATCGTTCTTCCTCCTGCTCCTCTCCCCGCTCATGTGGCTTGCGGCAGTCCTGTCCCTAGCTCTCACCGACCTGCTGTGGCGCCTCCGTGGGGCAGGCTCTCAGCCTGCAGCGGCCTCTCAGGCCGCGCCTCTCCCTGTGGCCGCCACCGTAGTAATCCCCAACTGGAATGGGCGCGACCTGCTGGAGCAGTATCTGCCGTCGGTGATCGCCGCCATGATCGGCAACCCCGAAAACGAAGTCATAGTGGTGGACAATGCCTCGGAGGATGGCAGCGCCGACTTCCTGCGCCAGGCGTTTCCAAACGTGAAGCTGTTGGCGCTCGACCGGAATCTCGGTTTCGGCGGCGGCTCGAATGCCGGATTCCACGCCGCGAAGAACGACGTCGTCGTGCTGCTGAACAGCGATATGCAGGTATCGCCGGATTTCCTCTCGCCGCTCCTCGAAGGCTTCCGCGACGAGCGCGTCTTCGCCGTCTCTTGCCAGATCTTCTTTCGCGACCCGGCCAAGCTGCGCGAAGAGACCGGGCTGACGCAAGGCTGGTGGCAGAATGGCAGCCTGAAAGTGCGGCACCGCGCCGACTCCGGCATCGCCGATCTGTTTCCGTGCTTCTACGGCGGCGGCGGATCATGCGCCTTCGACCGGCGGAAATTCTTGGAGTTGGGCGGGTTCGACGAACTGCTGGCGCCCTTCTATCTGGAAGACACCGACCTTGGTTATATGGCGTGGAAGCGCGGCTGGAAGGTGCTGTATCAGCCGCGCAGCATCGTGTATCACGAGCACCGCGGCACTATCGGCAAGCGCTTTAGCGAACGGCAAATCCAGGCAGTGCTCAAAAAGAATTACCTGCTGTTCTGCTGGAAGAACATTCATGACTGGCGGCGCTTGGCGGCGCACTTCTTCTTCAGTTATGGCGGCGCGCTGGTAAGCCTCGTATCCGGCGATGTGCCGGGCCGGGCCAACCTGGATGGCTGGTGGCGAGCTTTCCGGCAGCTTCCCGGCGCGATCCGGTCGCGCTGGCGCGCGCGCCGCCTGGCCGTGGTGGACGATACGGAAGCGTTCCGCAGACCGTTGGGAGGGTATTTTAGGGATCGATTTTGGGAGGACCGCTCCCTTACGGTCGCGGCTCAGAGTAGACTACGCGTGCTGTTCGTTTCGCCGTATCCGATTTGCCCGCCCATCCACGGGGGCGGCGTGTTCATGTATCAAACGCTGCGGGAACTCGTCCAACTCTCCACGGTGCACGTAGTGGCCATGTTGGACGAGCCATCGCAGGCGCCCGCGCAGGAAGAGCTGCGGAGCTTCTGTGCATCGGCGGAATTCCTGGTGCGCCCGCCCACGCCCCCAAGCCTGGGTTCGATCGAGCCGCATGCGGTCTCCGAGTTCGCCAACGACGATTTCGACTGGCTCATTCACCGCCAGATCTATCTGCACCAGATCGATGTGGTGCAGCTCGAATACACGCCGCTCGGACAATACGCGCGCGCGTATCGCCACATTCCCACCATTCTGTTCGAGCACGATATCTATTTCCAATCCATCGCGCGCGGCCTCGCGCACATGCCTGGCGCGCTCGCCCGGATCAAGGCGCGCTACGAGTATCTCCGGGCGCTACGCTATGAGTTGGCTATGCTGCCGCGCTGCGACCGGGTGCAGGTGTGCACGCGGGAAAATGGCGTTTACCTGGCCGGTTTTCTGTCACGCAAAGGCGCGCTCCGCGGCCGTCTGCAGGCGGGCCTGCGGGCGGGCATCGACACCGCGCGCTACGAGTTCTCGCCCGGCGGGCGGGAGCCGTTCACCATGCTGTTTCTGGGAAGCTTCCGGCACGGACCCAACGTGGTGGCGCTCGATTGGTTCGTGAATGAAGTGCTGCCGCGTATCGCGGTGCGCCGGCCGGAAGCGCGGCTGGTGGTGGTGGGGTCGGATGCGCCGCCGCGGCATCCTTACGCCGATCGCGCGCCGGCCGTCGAAATCCGCGGCTTCGTGGAAGATATTCGCGAGCCGCTGGCGCGCTATGCGGTGTTCGTGTGTCCCGTGCGGAGCGGCTCGGGCGTACGCGTCAAGCTGCTCGAAGCCTTCTCGAGCGGCATTCCAGTGGTTTCGACACGCATCGGCGCGGAGGGTCTGGCGCGCCAGGACGGGGAGTTCTGTTTGCTCGCGGACCAGCCGGAAGCTTTCGCGGAAAAGGTGCTGCAGGTCTTCGACGATCCACCGTTCGCCGCTCGGATGGCCGCGCGCGCGCGCGCCGAGGTCGTGGCAAACTGGGACATGGCCGCCATCACCGCGCGGCTGGTGGAGAGTTATTGGGACGCCGTGCGGGAAAAGAATCCTACTTTGACTTTGCCGCGAGGTCCTCTTTGAGCAGCTTCACGACGCGCTCGGCGGTATGGTCCAGTTCGCGCGGACTGGAGTTCCTGGGCTTTTCGAAGGCAGACCAGAGGACCTGGCGGGACTTCACGTCCACCAGGAAGATGGTCCCGCGGCCGCGGCCTGAGACACCCATGCCTCCGGCTTGGTCGGCCTTGTTGACGGTTTCCGCCAAGAGCGAAGGCCGGGCCTTGGCCGGGGACGTTTCCGGCTTCTCTTTGGCCGCTTCTTTTTCCTTGGCCGCCTCTTTGGCTTCGGGTGCGGGTGGCGGCGGATACAAGTCTTTCAGCCGGTCCTCCAGCGACGCGCCCACCTGGTCGGTGAAGATGGTGTCTGCCTTCGCCGGATCGGTGACCACCTGGAGCACATGCATGCGCGTCAGGCGGTTGGCGATGAACTGGTCGAGCCCGCGGCCCATGGGCATGAGATACACGGTGCGGCCAGCGGTAAGTTCCGCGGCGGCAGCCTCGTTTAGGCAAAAGCTAAGGCAACAGAGTAGCGATACGGCCCATTTCATTTCACTCACCATCATAACAGCGCACGCTTCAGCCCATCTTTAAGCCATGTATAAAGGCGACACCATCACGGTCATCATCCCTTGCCTCAACGAGGAGCAGGGCATCGAGCGCGTGCTGCGCAGCATGCCGGATTTTGTCGACCAGGTCATCGTGGTGGATAACGCATCTACGGATCGTACCTCGCAAGTCGCGGCATCGCTCGGCGCGCAGGTGATCCGCGAAGATGTGCGCGGCTACGGTCGCAGTTACAAGCGCGGGTTCGCCGATGCCACCGGCGATCTCATCGTCACACTGGATGGCGACCATAGCTATCCGGCGGACGCGCTCTCGTATCTGTTGGAAGCATTCCGGCACTTCGAGGTCGACTTCCTGAATGCTTCGCGCTTTCCGGTCCGCGACCGGCAGGCCATGAGCCTCAAGCACCACTTCGGCAATCTGGCGCTTTCGCTCGCCATGTCGATCTTATACTTCCGCTGGGTGCGCGACTCGCAATCCGGCATGTGGGTGTTCCGGCGATCCATCCTCCAGGACATGCAACTGGAAGCGGATGGCATGGCGTTCTCCGAGGAGATCAAGATCGAAGCGTTGAAGAACCCGCGCGTGCGCTTCGGCGAGATCTCCATCATGTATACATCGCGGGTCGGCGAGAAGAAACTGAACCCCTGGCGGGACGGCTTCGCGAACCTGCTGTTTCTGATCAAGAAGCGGCTCCCACGGCGCAGGCCATGAGCGGCAGCGAAGTCACCGCGATCGTGCCGGTGTGGAACCGGCCGGAACTGCTGGAACGTTTGCTGTGCGGGTTGCGCGCGCAGACGTATGCGGCCGCCGAAGTGCTGGTGGTCGACGATGGCGGGCAGGATGGATCGGCGGAACTCGCCGAATCGATGGGCGCCAGGACCATCCGCATGGGCCTGCATAGCGGCTTCGCCAAAGCCGTGAACCGGGGCATTCGCGAGAGCCGCACGCCGCTGGTGGCCATCGTCAACAACGATGTGGAACTGGCGCCGGACTGGCTGGAGAGACTGGTGGCTGGGCTCGGCTCCGAAGCTTGGTTCGCGGCGGGCAGGATTCTGCAAGCTGCCGACTCCAAGCGTATCGATGCGACCTACGACGCGCTCTGCCGCGGCGGCACCGCGTGGCGCGTGGGGCACGCCTGTCCCGACGGGCCGCTGTTTCGCGAAGCGCGCGAGATCCGGTCCGCGCCGTTTACGGCAGCCCTGTTTCGCGCTGAATTGTTCGAGAAGGTCGGGCTGCTCGACGAGCGCTTCGAATCGTATCTGGAAGATGTGGATTTCGGGTTGCGTTGCGGGCTGGCTGGGCGTACTGGGCGTTACGTGCCGGATGCCGTCGCGTGGCACGAAGGCAGCGCCACTTTGGGCCGCTGGCATCCGGAAACCACGCGGCACATTGCGCGGAATCAGGTCTTCCTGGTCGCCAAGCATTATCCTGGGCGCCTGCTGCTGCGCTATGCGTGGCCCATCCTGGTGGCACAGGGGCTATGGGGTTTGGTGGCGATGCGTCACGGAGGGTGCTGGCCATGGGTGCGTGGCAAGGTGGAAGGGCTACGCCGGTTTACCGAATTTACCGAGCCGCGACCCACCGAGCCGCGACCGTTAGGGAGCGGTCCCCCCACTCTCCCAGCCATCCTCTGCGACGGTGAGCGGGAAATTCGCCGCGTGCAGCGGGAAAGCGGCCGCGATTTGTACTGGACCTTGTATTTTCTGCTCACCGCGGGTGGGGCAAAGTGACACATGCGTGAGACGGGTATCGTGGTTGTGACACACGAGTCGGAGGCCGAGATCGGGGAATGCCTGGACCGGGCGCTGCCAACCGGAGCCGAAATCGTGGTGGTGGATAACGCCTCAACGGACCGAACCTGCCTCGAGGTGACGCGCCGCAGTGTACGGCTTATCACAAATGCAGAGAACCGCGGATTTGCCGCCGCGGTGAACCAGGGCATACAGGCTCTGGAGACGCCATACGTGCTGCTATTGAATCCCGACGCGCGTCTGGAGACTTCGCTCGACGCGCTGGTGGAGTGCTGCCGCTGCCCGGGGGTGGCAGGCGCGGGCGGCAAACTGGTGGACGCAGCCGGTCTCCCGCAGGCCGGTTTTGCGGTGCGCAGCCTGCCCTCCCCGGCAGCCCTGATCTGTGAAGCCCTCTTCATGAATCGCATATGGCCACGCAACCCGGTGAATTGGCACTACCGTTGCTTGGACTTTGACTTCTCTACGCCCAGTGACGTGGAACAGCCGGCGGGCGCATTCCTGATGATCCGCCGGGATGTGTGGCAGGAACTGAACGGATTTGACGAGCGGTTCTATCCGCTTTGGTTCGAAGATGTGGACTTCTGCTGGAGAGCCAGACAAAGAGGTTACCGGATGAGCTACACCCCGGACGCTGTAGCGAAACACACGGGCGGGCATTCCCTCGCAAAGATTTCGCTGGAGAACCGGCAACTTTATTGGTATCGTAGTTTACTGGGGTTTGCAGCCAAGCATTATCGTTGCGGTACGGCTAGAATGGTTTGTGCGGCTGTTTTCCTCGGCTCTATACCCAGGATGTTTCTGGGAATGGCGGCATTTCGAAGCCTGACGCCCATCGCGGTATACGGTAAGGTGATGGCGCTGGCCGGCAGAACATTCATCCGGCCAGCCGGGTGAGTGGTGTTTCTGTCTTTTTCCCATAGTTTGGGATGAACGAATGTACCAGTGATCGGCATTAATTCAGGTTCGAGTTCATGTCCCATAACGACTTCGTATCCGTCACAATCGTAACGTATAATAGCGGCCGTTTTATCAAGAGATGCCTGGAATCGGTGCTCGAGCAGCGGTATCCGAATAAGGAAGTCATCGTCATCGATAACGCCTCGACCGACGGCACCATCGACATCCTGGAACAGTTCGAAGACCGTTGCCAGATCGTCTATAACGAGGAGAACGCCGGCTTCGCCGCCGCGCAGAACCAGGCCATCGGCTTGGCCAGCGGCTACTGGGTTCTGACGCTGAACCCGGACGTGCTGCTGCTGCCGAATTTTATTCAGGCGCTGGTGGACGCGGGCAACTTCGACCCCAACATTGGCACGGTCTGCGGCAAGCTGCTAACCATGTCAGCCACCTTTGAGATTCCCGCCAAGCCGGTGGTGGACTCGACCGGCATCTACTTCAACCCCATGCTGCGGCACCTCGACCGCGGCAGCCAGGAAGTCGATAACGGCCACTATCTGCAATATGAGTTTGTGTTCGGCGCCACCGCCGCGGCGGCCCTTTACCGCCGCGAGATGATCGACGACATTTCGCTCGACGGGGAGTTCTTCGACTCCGACTTCTTCGTTTACCGGGAAGATGCCGACGTGGCCTGGCGGGCGCAGTTGCTGGGCTGGAAATGCATCTACGTGCCTTACGCCCGCGGCTATCACGTGCGCAAGGTGCTGCCGGGAAACCGCGGCGCGCTGCCGCCCGAGATCAACATGCACTCGGTGAAGAACCGGTTCCTGATGCGGATCAAGAACATCTCGCCGGATCTGTACCGGCGAAACCTGTTCTCGATCACGCTGCGGGACATCACGGTGGTGCTGTGCTGCCTGATTTGGGAGCATTCGTCGCTGAGAGCGTTCTGGTTCCTGGCGCGGAACTGGCGGCGGGTGATGGCCAAGCGCGCGGAGATCCAGAGCCGGCGCCGCGTGGATCATGCCTATATCGCCAGTTGGTTCAAGTACGCCCCGGTGAGCGTGAAGGCGCCCAAGAAGGCGCCGCGCATGGTATCGCGCTCGCAAGCGGCCAAAACCTAGTTTAGTGGGACAGGCCTCCTGGCCTGTCCGCTCTTTTGTGGGGCGGAGCGTTTGCCAGCACCTAGGACCCAACACCCAGAACCCTCTCCCTGCGTAATGCGCATTGCCATCCTCGGCACACGCGGCATTCCCGCCAACTACGGCGGATTCGAGACCTTTGCCGATGAGCTTTCGACACGGCTAGCCGCGCGGCGCCATGCGGTGACGGTTTATTGTCGGGAGCGTCCCGGGCAGGCGACCTACCGCGGCGTTCGCCTTCAATACTGCCCTACGATCCGGCACAAATACCTCGACACCATCGCACACACATTCGTTTCCACGCTGCACCTGCTCGCGCATCGCGTGGATGTGGCGCTGTATTGCAATGGCGCCAACGCCGTTTTCACGGCGGTTCCGCGGCTGTTCGGCATGCCGGCGGCGCTGAACGTGGACGGCCTGGAGCGCAAGCGCAAGAAATGGAACCGCGCCGCCAAGGCCTGGTACCTGGTTTCGGAATGGCTGGCCACGTTTCTGCCGAGCGCGGTGGTGACCGATGCGCGCGCCATTCAAGACTACTACAGGCAACGCTACGGCAAGCGCACCACGTTCATTCCGTATGGCGCGGAGACGGGCAAGGTGGAATCCACAGCGGCGCTCGAGGAGTTGGGTCTGGAACCGGGGCGCTACTTCCTGTATGTGAGCCGCATGGAGCCGGAGAACCACGCGCTGGAAGTGCGGCAGGCGTTCGAGCGCGTGCGCACGGATATGAAGCTGGCGCTGATCGGCGATGCGCCCTACGCGCACGATTACATCCGGCAGGTGCGCGATACGCGGGATCCGCGCATCGTCATGCCGGGCGCGATTTATGGGCAGGGATACCACGAACTGGACTCGCACTGCTTCGCTTACATCCACGCGACGGAGGTAGGCGGCACGCATCCCGCGTTGATCGAAGCCATGGGACGCGGCGCGCTGGTACTCTACCGCGACACCGCCGAGAATGCAGAGGCCGCCGGAGACGCCGGCATTCCGTTCCGCGACGATCTGGCGGAGAAGCTCGCACAGACGCTGGCGATGAGCGAGGCGGACCGTGAAGCGCTGCGCCGGCGCGCGCTCGAACGCGTCGCGCGCGACTACTGCTGGGATGCGGTGGCTGCGGCTTACGAGAATCTGTTCCGGTCGATGATGCAAAGAGGCGGCCTGGGAGGCCGCCGCAGGCCACGGGCCTGCCCCACAATGAAATGATGCAGCCGCCTTATCGTTCTTATGTGCTGGTGTCGCTCGATCGCATCGCGCGCAACTACCGCAATGTCCGGGCGGCCGTGGGCCCGGGCGTGGAGGTGATGGCGGTGGTGAAGGCCGACGCTTACGGGCACGGCGCGCTGGCGGTCTCGCGCACCCTCGTCCGCGAGGGCGCGAAATGGCTGGCGGTCAGCTCGGTGGACGAAGGCGTGGCTCTGCGCGAGGCGGGGATTGGGGTGCGCATCCTGGTGATGGCCGGATTTCTGCCGCAGGAGAGGGACGCGGTGGTGGAGCACGATCTCACGCCCACCGCGCATTCCCTCGACGACATCGTGGAGTTGGATCGTATGGCTGAACACGCCGGCCGGCCGCTCCCCTTTCATCTGAAAATCGACAGCGGCATGGGAAGGCTGGGCACGCGTGCACAGCCGGAGGAGATCGTAGCGGCGCTGGCCGCCTTGCGGCACGCGCGCATCGAAGGCCTGATGACGCACTTCGCTTCTGCTGCGGATTTCACTTCGCCACAAACGGACCAGCAGTTGGCCCGGTTCCAGGCGTGTCTGGCGGCGCTCGGCGAGGCCGGCATGAGCGTCGATTGCGTGCACACATCCAGCACCAATGCCATCGGATACGCGCGCAGGGATGCCTGGCACAACATGGTACGGGCGGGACACGCGCTGTACGGTTATGTCTCGCCGCCGCGCGGCGCGGGACCGGGGCAGATCCTGGACGTGCAGCCGGCGCTCACCTGGAAGGCCAAGATTCTGGCAGTCAAAGACATTCCCGAGGGAACGCTGGTGGGCTACGGCGGCACGTTCCGCGCGCCGGCGGCGATGCGCATCGCGATCCTGGGCGCGGGCTATGCGGACGGCGTGTTTCACCGGCTCTCGAATCGCGGCAAGGTGATCGCGGCCGGGCAGATCGCGCCGATTGTGGGCACCATCTCGATGGACCTGACCACGATCGACGTGAGCCGCTCCCCGGAATTGAAGCCCGGCGACGACGTGACGCTGCTGGGGACCGAGGGCGACGTGCGGCTCGACGCGCAGCAGATTGCGCGGGCGGCGGGCACGATTTCCTACAACATTCTGTCGAGCATCAGCGCCCGCGTGCGGCGGGTGTACGTGTGAGATGTGATATCGTGCGGGATGGCTGGAGGAGCAATGAAGATGCGACGATGTTACCTGGCGGTTGCCATGGGAATCGCAACACTGGCGTTGGGCGCCAGTTCTTATAAGGTAATAAAGACGGTGAAGGTGGGCGGCGCGGGCGGCTTCGACTATGTTTACGCCGACGTCGATGGGCGGCGGTTGTACATCCCGCGCCCGGGAGCAGCCGACGTTGCACGGATCACGGTCTTCGATCTGGATTCGCTTGCACCCGTGGGTGAGATCCCGAATGCCAACGCGCGGGGCGTGGCTGTGGATCCGAAGTCGCATCACGGTTTCGGTAGCAGCAAACCGGTGGTGATGTGGGATACCAAAACGCTGGCGACCATCAAGACGATTGACGTGGAGGGCGGCCCTGACGGCATTCTGTTCGATCCGTTCAACGCGCGGGTGTGGGTGTTTAGCCACCGCGCGCCGAACGCGACCGTGATCAATGCGAAGGATGGATCGGTTGCCGGCACGGTGGATCTGGGGGGCGAGCCCGAGCAGGCGGTCAGCGACGGTAAGGGCCACATATGGGTGGACATTGAAGACAAGGACAACATCGCGGCCGTGGACGCCAAAACGCTCAAGGTGACGGCGCACTACGATCTGGCCGGCAAGTGTGGCGGGCCGGGCGGGCTGGCGCTGGACGAGAAGCATCATATCCTATTTGCCGCGTGCCACGACCCGGCCACCATGGCGATCCTGAATGCCGACGACGGCAAGATCATCACGACCCTGCCGATCGGCAAAGGAGTAGACGGCGCCGGATTCAATCCGCACACGATGGAAGCGTTCAGCTCGCAGGGCGACGGCACGCTGACCGTCATCAAGGAGAACAGTCCGACCAGTTTCGAGGTGGTGCAGACTGTGCAGACCAAGGCGGGCGCGCGGACGATGACGGTGGACACCAAGACGAACCAGATCTTTTCGATCACCGGGGAGTTCACTCCGCCAGCGCCGGGGCAGCGGCGGGGCCAGATGGTGCCGGATTCGTTTTCCATTCTGGTGGTTGGGAAGTAAGCGGCCGGTATCGCCATTTGGCGGGTACTCTATCTGATGGTGGGTGTTCGCCGTTAGGTTTCCCGAGGTAGGTTGCCAGACCCGACGTCGATTCCGAAAACGACCGGATCGTTGGGGAGCGAATGAGAGCTGCGGACCGGGGGGCGGCTGGTCTGCGCGGAAAATGCTCGGCGACGTATCCAAGCGCGCTTTTCAGAATCTGCACAATGGGGATGCGCCGGCGGCCACTGTAACGCGGGAAATGAATGAATGGACAAGCCGAGTAGCGTCTACCCTCCTTAGGGTCCGGGCGTCAGGCGGCTCGGGGTCTGAAGCCATGGAAGATGCGATCGGCTTCGAGGTCAGCTAGGTGAGGAGTATCACGGCTAAAGACGAGGCACGAGAGTTCATTCGGACCCTTGCTCGCATGCAGTTTGACAATGTATTTAACCCATATGCAGACGCATGCCCGATTCATGATCTCGCGGGAGCGGCCCTGGTGCGGCGCCGGAATCTAGAACTGGTGCTCACTTCAGCCCTGTCGGACAGCGTGGACTCGATCTGGATTGCGCGGGACCTAGGTTATCTGGGCGGGCGACGCACGGGATTGGCACTCACCGATGACGTACACCTCCGCTGTCATTCGGAACTGTTTGGTACCCCAGCGCTTTCGCGCGCGACGACCGGGCCAGCCGTTGCCGAGCGCACATCTGCCGTCGTCTGGCGCAGTTTACGATCAATCGGCCGTCCGATTTTCTTGTGGAATGTCTTCCCGCTTCACCCTCACGAGCCCGGTCAGCCTATGTCAAACCGATGCCACACTCGTGCCGAAGGTGATAGGTGCATACCGCTTCTCCTCTGGCTTATTCAAGCCTTAAACCCCAGGGACACTATCGCCATCGGCCGCGACTCCCAGGTCGCGCTTGCCAGACTCGGAGTTAACGCCATCGCTGTGCGACATCCAAGTTATGGCGGCCAGACTCAGTTCATAAGAGACCTCTCCGCCCACTATCGCATATCTCTCGACAGCCCCTCTGACCCCGAACCCGGCTCGCGTCTCGCGCTTCAAGTGCGCTAAGACCTGCGGGCGTCTGGCGCAGACGCCTCAAAGAGGAGTGCCCTCATCTCGTCTACTGCTGCGATTGCACGGGCCCTTCCGTGGCTCAGTTCCGCGTCGGCGTGCGTACTCACCGAGACCAAATCCCCGGGTTTGGTGCCCGTTTCCGCGCAGATGAATGCCATGAGGCGACCCAGGCCCACGTAATTGCCATAGGCGTGGCTCAGAAACGTGTGGTTTCTGTAGAGAGCAGTTAGGTGCACCACCCGCCGTCGGTGATCGTATTTAACCGACAGATGTGAAAGACACGGAAAGCTCATGTAACCTGGGTCTAAACCCGGGGAAAACACAGACATCTCATATGAAGAACTTTTTGGAGCGTGGTTGTGGACTTCGGTCTTTAGCCTCGACAGGATATTCTGCAGTTGGGGGACCGCCTCGCCCTGCTCGAAGCTCCTCCAAGCCACGAGTCGCTCAATGTACGAGTCATGCCGGTTGCCGCATGCCTTCTTGATCGTCCCGATAACAAATCGATCGATATCGCCAAAGACCTCAGTTGCCTGACGCCCTGGCCGTGCAAAGAAGGCCGGCCATATCGAATTAGCATTTTCCATTGAGCTCTTCAAATCAAGGCCGGCAGCTAAATCGTCTACAATGCGGGTAGCAGCCGGAATCTCACGGCACGGATCGTGGATGGACGCAATCAAGTTAAAGTCCTTGCCTCCTTCACACGTCAGGAGGTGTTCCATGACTCTGAGCCATGCCTCTGCGTTGGTCTCTGAAGAAATAAGAGTCGCCATATAATAATCGCCTGTTCTAGTCTGTTAGGGCCCAGAGTGCACGTCCGTACAGCCTAAAATACTCGGCGCTGAAGAAGCCGTACCCATCCTTGCCCCACTTTGATCCCCATGAATTCTTGAAGCCCAGACTGCACTCGCCTGCCGGAGCCTCGTCATCGAGTGCTACTATTAGTATTGCGTGTCTCCCGAGCAGCCGGTCGGTCGGCCCGGGTAACCCAATGCGACCAAGGGGCGCGAGATAGGAATTAGAGTACCAGTCCAATACAGCAAGGAGCGGGTTGGAAGCCCTTAGTGAATTCTCTATGCTGGTGAGGGACACTCCTACCTCGGACAGACCGACTAGCGTCCGACCCCTTGCGTCGGCAATAGCCTCCGGGCTTGGAAAGAGCGAGGTCGTGCTCACTCCGGCGGTCAGATACGGGCAAAGGGCTTCCAGAGGCTGGCCCAGGTCGCGTAGCCCAGCCGCTGCGGCCGTGACTGTAGTCCCCGTTGATTTCGCCCCTAGTCCATCGAGACGTTTGCACTGGTGAAACAGAAACTCCTCAGAGAGATCAATGTCGCAGACTGCCTTTCCAGCTTTCTTGCAATCACACACGTACTCGTGTAGGGCAGTGACCGCAAACGCGACGCAGGTCGGTCGGTCGTGTTGGTGCTTCACTGGAGTCTGAGCTGGCTGGACGTTAAACCGCATCTGCTAATTAGGAAGCAACGTTGGCAGTACTAAGGGGCCTGATTGCTTGACCGCTTGGGGAACGAGATCAACTTTGAACTGGGCCGACGGCCTCGTGTCCGCATCCCAGGGCTGGCGACGCTCTAGCTCAATTCTATCGGTATGATCACTTGATGCCACTTTCAGAATGAGCTCCCGAACCCGTTCCCCGCCCACGGCCGAGGTCGCCTCGTCAGCAAACGTGTCCTCCACCATACTGAGCATCTCCGGGTTCTGGTGCCACATCCACGTGTAGCCAGACGTGGGAACCTCCCGCAAGTGAAGCACTATCGTATCCTGAACGGCCGGGAAGACTTGCTGTCCATTCCAATGCTCATCCAGAACCCAGACGTCGTGCCTTGCTGCTACGTGTTCCGAAATGCCGCCCTTTATCTGTTTCGGCGGGATCTGGCGGAACTGCGCGGCCTGTGCGCGGTTCAGTTTTCCGAGGGTCTGGAGATGGTTGACGGTTGCCCGATAGCTGGTGCCCATCTTGAGCGAAAGCAGGTATACGGTTTCGGGGTTGAGCGATGTGATGTTCAACTCTCGAAGGCTGCCCGCGACCAAGGCTTGCGGCATTAAGAAGAACGCCGCGAATGTTTCCGCAATGTTCTCCTCGTCGCTCCAGTGTTGTCGCTCCTCAAACGTGACGCCGGTTAGTTCATCTACGCTAACCGCGCGGTGTTTCAAAAACAGATGACCGAACTCGTGGGCGGCCGTATAGCGTTGTCTACTGAGAGGCAGGTTCGAGTTGATCAAGACGCCCGGCCTACAACCCGGCAAGGGAAGATAGGCACCGCATATCTTCTTCAGAGGGCGAAAAAACACTTCCCCAGCAGCTCTGCGAAGGGCGTTAAAGACCTCCACTCGTTTCGTCTTGTCGATCTCATATAGCTTGTGTGCATGCAGCGCAGCACCAGTTGCAGCCGTTACGAGCTGGGCTTGGGTCATGCCGTTTGCTTCCGTTCCGCAGATCCACTGGCGTCAGCGGCGAGCTTCTTGTGCCTCAAATATTCCGCAAAGCGAAGTATCTCTTGAATATCGTCAATCGGCAGATTTTTGGTTGTATTTCGGAGTTTCGCTTCAATTTCGATCTGGCCTCTCACTTCAGAGGGAAGCGGTTCCTCCGAAGGGAGAAAGTAGCTCAGCGGTCGACCGTATAGGGCCGCGAGGCGCTGCAGCTCGATGCTCTCTACACGCCGCCTCCCCGCTTCGATCTCCGAAATCGCTGGACGCGGCATTTGTGTTTGCTGTGCCACATACTCTTGGGAAAGACCGAGATATTCGCGAGCTTCTTTAAGTCGGTTCGCAAGGTACTCGCGGTCCGGATCGGTCTGCGTCTTCTGGATATCGTTTCTTGCCGCCATATTCTGATCCTCTCTATAAAGAAACCTGAATCAGGTTCGGTTGTTGTTGGTACAGAATCGCAGGGCATTCGTGGAACTCATTCGAAACCCTGTAGAATTGCATGCCGCGGGATCGGATGAAGATCTGCCGTAGTCCCTCCTCGCGCACATCGCCGATTCGCAGCGAGGGTGTATCTTTTAGTCCGATACATGGTAAGACAACACCGTCAGCCTGAACAACAAGTTGCGCGCCCCCAGCACTGCAGCGAGGCGATTCACCGTGCGCGCTACGGCCGAGTTGAAACTCGAGCGGCTTCGAGCAGGCGAGGTGAACGCTGGGGAATCTCTCAGAGAGGCTGCCGAGCATCTTCTGGCAGAGATCCGCCATCTGGGTGGTTAGCTCAAGGCTCGATTGATGATCTCGAGCTCGACCATTCAGCATCAGACGGAGAACCCTGACCCTTTTGATGCCAAGTTGAGTAGCGAGGTCCATGGCGGATTCGAGGTCGCGAAAGTTCGGCTTCATCCAAACAAAGTTCCAGTTCAAATCGAAGCCGACTCGAACAGCCTCGCAGGAATTGACGAGGAGGTGTTGAAGCGATCCCTTGCTCAGAGTGATGGCGTCGTGGACCGAGGCCGAAGCGGAGTAGATGCTTGCTTCTGCCGATAGCCTGATTGGTTTGATTGATGCAAATGCTTGCAGCCAACTGAGGTCGCTCTGCACTGCAGAAGTACAGACCAGGGCCTTCTGGACGCCCCGAGCGTTGGCCTCACACAAGAGTTCGAGCGTCTCGTCCAGTCGAAACAGCGGATCGCCTCCGAGAAGACGGAGTTCAAACAGTTGGAGATCACACGCTTCCTTCAGCACGCGCAGCCGCTCTTGTCGCGTCAGTTCACCGGGAATGGGCAGTCCGCCTCTGGTGCTACAGTGTATGCATCGGTGATGGCAGGCGTTCGTCACTTCGAGGATCAGTTCTTCCAGGCGCAGGTCGGCCGTCATGGATTTCCCTGCCTCTTGCTCAACTCGGTAATCACTTCTCTTAGCCCGTCCAAGGTCGTGAAGTTTCGATGGGTCAACAGCTTAGCGGGGATCAGGCTTTCAGGGGCGTATGCTCCGTAGAGCATACACACAACACTGACGGCACCGAGCGAATCTACAACTTCACGATCGGGATGGGCAATGGCATACTGGAGCCTCTCTTGGACGTCCAGGGCCGGCCCGCTCTCTCGCTCTAGGTCCAGGACCTGCCGCAGGACCTCCAAGGGCTGGACAGCGGACGCCGCTGGAGCATCATCAGTGCTCGGAGCGCGATTCGGATTGGATGCGACCGGTGCCTCAAGCATGCTGGACATCCTTCAACTCCAAGTGTAGGGCCGGACTGTCTGAAAGTCAAGCACAAAATCGCATACATCGTAAGAAAATCTTACAGCACGTTGGAGCGCCCCGCACTGGTCACGACGTCACGCATGCCGCGCCGCCTATTGCCGGGTGTCGAGCCCGCGCCCCGCAGGCGTTTCAGCAAGGCTAGCGTTGCAGCGCGGTGGCACTTCAGGCAGAGGGTGCGCATGTTGGCGAGGTCGCATTCGCCTCCGCCTTCCGCCACCGGCACGATGTGGTCGGTGTCCCACAAGTGGCGGCGATGGCCCCAGTCCTTCTCGAATTGGCGGCGGGCGGCGTAGTCGAGCTTGCGCTTGTCCTTGCGCAACGCTTCGGTATCGAGGCCGCATTGCGCGCAGACGCCGCGGTCGCGCAGGAAGACTTGTGCGCGCAGGTAGGCGGGGTCGGTGCGCAGTTTCCACTCGTCGACACACGCGTCCGAGCAGAATGTGAAGCGTCCCTTGGGGACCTGGCCGCGACACCAGCGGCACCCTTGGCGGCGGCGATCGGCCCGCCGATCCACCCACCCGCCCGGCTTGGTGCGGCGGGTGCTCACAGCCGCAGATCGTAGCCCTGCGCGCGCATGCCATCGATCAGGCGGGCACGGATCTCACCCACTTCTTCCGACGACAGCGTGCGCTCCGGCGAGCCGACCGTCAGCCGGAACGACACGCTCTTGGTCCCTTCCGCCAGCGGTGGACCGGCATACTGGCGCTGGTAAACGATCGACACGAGCAGCGGTCCCGAGAGCGCCACGAGCTTGCCGCGCAGATCGCCGGCCAGCTCGCGCTCCGGGGCTACCACGGATAGATCGAAGGCGCTCGAAGGGTAGCGGCGGATGGGGGTGTAGCGCTTTTCTTTGGGCATGGCGGCCTCGACGAGCGTCAGATCCAGGTCCAGCATGGCGGTGCGGCCTTCGCTCAGCGAGGGGTGCAGTTCGAAGAGGCGGCCGGTCACCGTGCCGTTCCAGTGGATTTCGGCCGCGCGCGCGGGATGCTCGTATGGCCTCGCGGCGCAGGGGCGCGCCTCGGCGCCCGGCATCAGACACTCGGCGGCGCGCTTCAATTCGAAGAGGCCCGCCTCGGACAGGCCGGCGGCGCCGCCGCCATCCTTGCTATAGATCGCGGCGGCCAGGTGCGGGATCTCGCACGGCAGGCCTTGCGGCTGCTTGTGAATCTCGCGGCCGATTTCGAAGATGCGGAAAGCGTCGAAGTGCTTGCTGTTCTCCAGCACGTTGGCGCGCAACCCCGGCAGCAGCGACATGCGCAGCAGCGACTGGTTGGGCGCGATGGGATTGGCCACGGTGACGTGCTCCGCCGGCTCCATGCCAAACGCCCGCGCATCGGCTTCCGCGACGAACGAGTAGTTGTAGACTTCGGTGAAGCCTTGATCGGCGAACACCGCGCGCACGCCGCGATGGAAGGCGCGCTCAACATTCGCGGGCGGCACGGTAGTGAGGACGGCGGGCGGGCGCGGCTCGATGGAATCGTAACCGATCATGCGGCCGATTTCTTCGACCAGGTCGTCTTTCACCGAGACGTCCCTGGTGGCGCGCCAGGAGGGCACGGTCACCGAAAATGTGTGGGCACTCTCGGAGACCCCGAACGCCAGCCGCTCCAGGATGTCCCGCACTTCATGGGATCTGACGTTCTTGCCGAGCTTGTGCACGAGCCAGCTCATGGGCAGCAGGATCGGAGGCGGCGGCGGGATGGGCTTGCGCTGGTCTGCGAGGCCACCCACCAGGCGGATGCCGGGTGAGAGTTCCTGCAGCAAGGCGACGGCGCGCGCGAGGCCGCGCACGGTATTGGCGGGGTCCTGCGATTTCTCGAAGCGCATGGAGGCGTCGGTACGCAGCTTGAGCGCGGAGGAGGTGCGGCGCACGCTGGTGGCGTTGAAGCAGGCGCTTTCGAGCACGATGCGGGTGGTGCCCGCGACGATGGCGCTATCCATGCCGCCGATCACGCCGGCCAGCGCGACTGCGCCTTTGGCGTCGGCGATGACCAGGTTGGACGGCTGCAGCGTGAAGTCCTGTTCGTTCAGGGCCAGGAAGTATTCGCCTTCGTGCGCGCGGCGGATAAAGATGGTATCGCCGTGGAGCAGGTCGCGATCAAAGGCGTGCATGGGCTGCGCCAGCTCGGACATGACGAAGTTGGTCATGTCCACGATGTTGTTGATGGGATTCAGCCCGATGGCCGTCAGGCGGTATTGCAGCCATAGCGGCGAAGGCTGAACGGTGACGTTGTCGAACACCAGCGCGCTGTATCGGGGGCACAGATCCAGGTCTTCGATGGCCACATTGATGGGCGCGGGCGCGGTGGGGATCAGCGACGGCTGGACTGGATCGCGCAGCGGCTGTCGCAGAATCGCGGCTACTTCGCGCGCCATGCCGTAGTGGCCCCACAGGTCGGGGCGGTGGGTGATGGACTTGTTGTCGATCTCAATGATGTGATCGGGCATGACGCTGCCGGGCGCGCAGCCAACGAGTTCGCCTGCTAGTTCGCCTTCGAGTTCAATGATGCCGGCGGAGTCGCGATTGACGCCGAGTTCAACGCCCGAGGCCAGCATGCCGTCGCTCTCGATACCGTTGACGATCTTCTTGCCGATGGGGACGTAAGCGCTGAGCATGCCAGCCCGGCAGTTGGGCGCCCCGCAGACTACAACCTTGTCGCCGTACACACCCGTTTCGACGGTGGCCTTCACGTTGTGGCCGTCGGGGATGGGTTCGACGGATACGACGCGCGCAACGCACGCCGTGGCCAGCAGCCCGGTCTCTTCGATGCCTTCGCACTCGGCGGTGCGCATGGTGATGAGGCGCTCCAGTTGGCGGGCCGGGGTATCCAGCGCCGGGACGAGTTCGCGGATCCAGTTGTATGAGAACTTCATTAGAATTGCTGTAGAAAACGGAGATCGCCGCCCTGCAGCAGGCGGATGTCGTCGATGGCGTAACGCATCATCACCAGCCGCGTGAGGCCCAGGCCGAAGGCGAAGCCGTTCCACTCCTCGGGATCGATGCCGCTCATGCGCAGCACGTTGGGATTCACCAGCCCGCAGGGAAGCAGCTCGACCCAGCCGCTCTGCTTGCAGACCGGGCAGCCGGGGCCGCCGCAGATGAGACATTGGATATCCAGCTCGAAGCCCGGCTCGACGAACGGGAAGTAGCCCGGCCGCAGGCGCACGGTGACTTCGCGCTTGAAGATGGCGCTGAGCAGCGTCTTCATGAAATAGATAAGGTGCGCGACGGAAACTTCGCGGTCGACCATCATGCCTTCGAGCTGATAGAAGGTGTGCTCGTGGGAGGCGTCCACGTTCTCGTTGCGGAAGGCGCGGCCGGGGGCGATCATGCGCAGAGGCGGTCCGAGGCGCTCCATACCGCGCACTTGCACCGGCGAAGTGTGAGTACGCAGCAGGTTGCCGTCGGTGAGCCAGAAGGTGTCCTGCATGTCGCGCGCGGGATGGTCGGCGGGGATGTTAAGCGCGTCGAAATTGTGATATTCGTCTTCGACCTCGGGGCCGTCGAGAACGGCGAAACCGAGGGAGACGAAGAGGTCTTCGATTTCGGATTGAATCTGGGTGATGGGGTGCAGATGGCCCATTTGCGGGCCGGGCGCGGGGAGCGTGAGATCCAGCCACTCGGCCGAAAGGCGGGCTTCCAGGGCTTCCGCGTCGAACTGGCGCTGGCGGGATTCGAAGGCCGACTCGATCTCTTGCTTGGCGGCATTGAGCAGCTTGCCGATGCGCGCGCGGTCCTCCGGCGCGAGCTTGCCCATCTCTTTGCCGGCTTGGGTCAGCGAGCCTTTGCGGCCGAGCACTTCGATGCGCACCGCCTCCAGGTCTTGAGGCGAAAGGGCCGCCTGGATGCGGGCCAACGCCGCGGATTCGAGATGCGACAGTTGTTGTTCGAGCATCGCGTGGAGATTTCATTCTAACTGCTTTGCCGATCGGCGCGCGGGACCGTTGGGGGGGCACCGCTCCCTTACGGTCGCGGCTCAGTAAGCCCTGCCGACAGTCGTGCCCGGTCCGGACCGTTGCCGAGCCGCGACCGTAAGGGAGCGGTTTCTGTCAGTCATTGTCAGTCAGGAATCTCCATTCACCGGCGAGCATGGCGTACAGAAAGCAGCTCTTCCACACGCCGTGGATCTTGAGATTGCCGACCAGGAACCCCTCCCTGCGCATACCCACTTTCTCCAGAACCCTCGCCGATGCGGGATTCTCCGGCAGACACGTGGCCCAAATCCGGTGCAGCCCGAGTTGGCCGAATCCGAAATCGAGCAGGTGTTTGGCGGCCTCGGTGGCGATTCCCTTGCCCCAGGATTCAGGCTCGACCAGGTACCAGATCTCGCCTTCTTCGGCGCCTCTTAGGATCGCCACGCCGCAGAGCCCCACGAGTTTGCCTGGTGGGCTATCGCAAATCGCGCGGACGATGGATCGCCAGGGACCCGACGGCGATTCAAGCAACGAATCGCGGAGGAATTTCTCGCTCTCTTCTCGCGAGCATAAGGGCAACAGCATGTGGCGCACCACATCCATTCGCGAAATCAAGGCATGGACGGCATCGATATCGCCCGGCTCCAAATTGCGCAGCCTGACCATGGTGGGCTTCACGCTATCCAGCCCACGGGCCTGCCCCACAGATTTCTTGCAGGCCCATTTCGACAGACCTTGGGTCTGCGCCCCCCCCGCGCCACAGAGCGGCAGAAATATCGCAATGAACCTTCGGGACGATGTCCTGTCGCGCGAGCACGCGCTTGCGGGGTTGCCTCGTAAAGGACTGGTTCACCATGAGAGCAGATCATCACACAGTCGGAAACCTGAACTCCAGTTCAAGGCGCAGCCGCTTGCAGAATCACCAAGCTCATGGCTGACCGGCGAAGGTGCCGGCCGCGTTTCCGTACAGCGATCGCCCTACTTCTGCGAATTGAACCGCGCTTCCACCGCGGGCCAGTTCACCACGTTCCACCACGCGCCCAGGTAATCCGCCCGCCGGTTCTGATATCTCAAGTAGTAGGCGTGCTCCCACACATCCACGCCCAGGATGGGATACTTGCCTTCCATCACCGGGCTGTCCTGGTTCGCGGTGGAAGCAATCTCCAGCTTGCCGCCGCTCGAGATCAGCCAGGCCCAGCCGGAACCGAACCGGCCCATTCCGGCCGCTTGTAGCTTTTCCTTGAATTGGTCGAAACCGCCGAACGTGCCGGTAATGGCCTGGGCCACGTGGCCTACCGGTGCGCCACCCGCGCCCGGCCCCATGATGGTCCAGAACATCGAGTGGTTGATGTGGCCGCCGCCGTTGTTGCGCACCGCCGTGCGGATATTCTCCGGCACGATGGCGCAGTTGTTCGCCAGCAGTTCTTCGATGCTCTTGCCGGCTAGCGCGGGCGCCGATTCCAGCGCCTTATTCAGGTTGGTCACGTAGGCGGCATGATGTTTGCCGTGATGGATCTCCATCGTCATCTTGTCGATGGAAATTTCCAGGGCGTCACTTGCGTAGGGTAGTGGGGGAACCGTAAAAGGCATATCGATCTCCATTCATCTTCAGTTTGTGTCAATTTGCTCTGGCGCGCTCGAAAGCGTCAGCCAGGCGGAACATAGTCGGCTCGTCAAAATGTTTGGCCAGAATCTGCATTCCTACCGGCAGTCCCTCGGCCGTCTTGCCGCAGGGCACGCTCATGCAGGGAATGCCGGCCAGCGAGCCGGTAATCGTGTAAATATCCGACAGGTACATCGCCAGCGGATCGTCGATCTTCTCGCCCAGCTTGAACGCCGGGAAGGGAGACACCGGCGCCACGATCGCGTCCACCTCCGAAAACGCCCGCGCGAAATCCCGGGCGATCAGCGCGCGCACCTTCTGCGCCTTCAAGTAGTAGGCATCGTAATAACCCGCGCTCAGCACATAAGTTCCCAGCATGATGCGCCGCTTGCATTCCGCTCCGAAGCCTTCGCCGCGCGTGTGCCGGTACATGTCGCTCAACGTGCCGGACGCCTCCGACCGGGAAGTGTAGCGCACGCCATCATAACGCGCCAGGTTCGAGCTGGCTTCCGCCGTCGCGATGATGTAATAGCAGCCGATGGCATAGTCGGTCGCGGGCAGGCTGATCTCGCGCACTTCGCAGCCCAGCTTCCCGAGCGTCGCGACGCCCGCCGCGATCAAGTCCCCGGTTTCGCTCGTCAAGTCTTTTAGATACTCGCGGGGCAGTCCAAGCTTCAGCCCTTTGACGTTTCCATCCATCGATTGTGTATAGTCCGGCACGGGCGCTTCGGCCGACGTGGCATCCATTGGGTCGCGGCCGGCGATCGTTTGCAGCAGGACGGCCGCATCGCGCACCGTGCGCGCCAGCGGCCCGATGTGGTCGAGCGAGCTGGCGAACGCGGTCAGCCCGTAGCGCGAGACCCGCCCGTAGGTAGGCGTCACGCCCACCACGCCGCAAAACGAAGCGGGCTGCCGAATGGACCCGCCGGTGTCCGACCCCAGCGCCAGCGCCGCCGTCCCCTGCGCCACCGCGGCCGCCGAACCGCCGCTCGATCCGCCTGGAACACGGTCCGGCGCCAGCGGATTGCGCACCGGCCCAAACGCCGAATTCTCGTTCGACGATCCCATGGCGAATTCGTCGCAGTTGGTCTTGCCCAGGATCACGCCGCCGGCTTCCTCCAGCCGTACGATCGCCGTGGCATCGTAAGGCGGCACGTACTCGGCCAGCAACTTCGAGCCGCAGGTGGTGCGCAGGCCCTTGGTGAGGATGACGTCCTTCACCGCCACCGGCACTCCGGCCAGCGGGCCCGGATCGTCGCCGCGCGCGATCTTCTCGTCTACGCGGGCCGCCGCGCTCAACGCGCGCTCCGGCGAGAATCGCAGGTAGGCATCGGTGGTGGGATTCTGCGCCTCGGCGAACCGCAACGCTTCCTGCGCCAAGTCCACGGCGCTGAAGCGGCGCGCCAGCAAACCGTCCCTGACCTGGCCAATGCTGAGCGATCGAATATCCATCAACGTTCGATGACCTTCGGCACTTTGAAATAGCCGGCGGCCGCTTGCGGCGCGTTCGCCAGCGCGATGTCGGTGCCCAGCGGCGGACGTTCGCGGTCGGCGCGCCACGTGGCCGTATCATCGGTCGCATAATGGGCCGCGTAGAGCACCTGCGCCATCGGCTCGACGCCGGCGGTATCGACCTCGTTCAGCCGTTCCACATGGCCAAGAATCTCGTCGAGGTCGGCTTGGAATTTGTGGACCTCCGCTTCGCTCAAGCTCAGGTTGGCCAGTTCCGCCACGTAGCGGACTTCTTTTTCCGTGATCTTCACGCCAGAGCCTTTCTGCGCGCCAGCTTATACATGTTGCGCATTACCGGGTCCGCGATCTGGTCGGCGTCGTCCAGCGCCGCAAGGGCCGGTTGCGCCACTTCGGCCCGCTGCGCATCGCGCCGTGGCGGCATGACGCGGAACTCCAGATCTTCCACGATTCCCTGGCCCAGATGCCGCTCCAAGTTCGTCAGGATCTGCCCGGAAAGCGCGAACAGTTGTTTCTTCCAGACGAGATCATCGACTTCCACGATCAGCCGAGTCCGCACCATGCGCGCCGGCCGTGTGCGCGCCGCGACTTTCTTGCCTACCGCCAGCGGCCAGGCGGCGCGGGCCAGATCGTCCACATCGATCGGACCATTGAGCTTGCCGATGAGTCTGCTGGCGCGTTCCATCTTGAGGCTACGTTGAGGCGACCCCGATCATTGTAGCGCATGCGGGCGGCGGACTCACCACCCCTTAAAAACGACCTCGAAATCCATCTCCTGCGTGGCGGGTTGATATTCGCACATCGCCGGATGAAAGCTCCAGTTGGCAACTACGCGCAACGCCTCTTCCGCCAAGTCCGGGCGAGCCGCGTCGAGGACCTTCAACACATTCGGTTTGCCGTCCTTGCCGACCCTGCCGTGCAACCTCACCGTGATGGCCTCGTTCGACTGCGTCTTCGGCTCCGGCTGCGGAGTCCGATCGGCGAAAGCGCGGTGAAATTCGCGGCAGCCATTGTCGATCTTCGCGTCCGCCGGATAGTCGAAGTACTCCGGCGGATACTCGGTGCGGACCACTACCCTGGCCTCGATCTCGATCAGTTTCTCATTCGTCACCCACCGTTCGATGTGGCCGGGGAGCCAGCCGTTATTGAAGCGGAAGTAAGGCGGGGGCGCTAGACACTCACGACGGGACACGGCGATTGGCGGATGATGGCATAGGCATGACTGGTGAGTCGTCCCAGAATGCCCGCATCCGCGCCGCGGCCGATCACCAGCAGGTCCGCCTCCGCCTTGCGGGCCTCTTCGCAAATCATCTCGGGGCCCGGCCCCATGGTCAGCATAACTTCGGCATGGGTGCCGGCCTTCTGCTGGAGAGCGGCGATCTCCGCCTCCGCGTTATCCGTCAGGAATTTGCGCCATTCCGGCGAGAAATAGTATCCCTCGGTGCGCGGATCGAGTTCCGCCATGGCGTGCACCAGCGTGAGCTGCGCGCCGAACTCCGCAGCCAGTTGAGCGGACCAGCTCAGCGCGCGCGCTCCGGACGGTCCAAGATCGATGTCGCACAGGATGTGCTTCAGGGCTGCCTCGCCCGGGGGTGGGGCCTCCGCATGCACGGTGGTCCACACAGGGCAGTCGGCATCGTGCAACACTTTGGCGGTGACCGAGCCGAGCAGCATGCGGCGGAATGGACCGTAGCCGTGGGTGGGCATCATGATTAGTCCGGCTTCTTCGCGCCGCGCGCAATCGACGATCTCGCGCGCCGGATCGCCATCGAGCAACAGCCGCAGCACGCGAAGCGGAGCGAGCTCCTCCCGCAAGAACCCGGCGAGGCGCTGCTCGGCGTCCTTGCGGCGGTCGGCCAGGATGTCGGTCATGGCGCTGGCCAGTTCGATGGCGCCGAACTCGCGGTAGGGCGGCAGCACGTACAGCAGGATGATTTCGGAATTGAATCGCTCCGCAACGGGAACGGCAAAACGGACGGCCTGGCTGGCGCGTTCGGAAAAATCGACCGGCACGAGAATCTTCGCGATGGGAAACATGACTGCCTCCGTCACCGATCTTACTGCGGCGGGGCAGGCGAAGGCCAGTGCTTTCTTTGGCAGTGGCCAATCGCGCGAGCTGTGGGCAAGCCGCATCCTGTTCTATACTCGATGCATGCCGCGATTCACGTTTCCCGGTTGGTGGCTGCTGGTGCCGGCCTGCCTTGCGCAGACCACTACTTTGCGGCCCGATGCGGCGCCGGCGGAAGATCCGCAACTGCGCGCCGAAGCGGTGCGGCTGATGGAGCGGGCCGTGATGCTCACTACACCCGTGTGGCCGGCCAACGAGGAATTCTTCAACTTTCACGTGCTGCACCCCGCCGCCTGGGAAGCCGCGGAGGGCGCCATGAAGATCGGCGTCAAAACCCGCGTGAACAAGCGCTGGGAGTTCACCTACGGCACTTACAAGTACATTAGAGTGCAAGATGGCAGCGAGTTCGCTACGTATCGTTCCGAGAGCGCCGAGCCGGCGGCGTTGACCTCGGTCCGCAAGTTGGTTCCTGCATTCCACGGGCGGTTCGACGCCGCCGACATTATCCGCCGCATTGCGGAGGCCACGGTGGACGACCGTCCGGCGCGCTGTATCGACTTCGACACGCTCACCGGCGACCAGCAGCAGTCCGGCCAGGTCTGCGTGGATGCGCAGAGCGGGTTCCTGTTATCGATCCGGCAGGGGGACGAGACCATTCGCCAGTCGGCTCCAAAGTGGAGCGGACGCCCTCGTCAGATCCATCCACTTCAAAACGCAGCGCGTGTCACGTCCGGGCGGCGAGCGGGTTGTAGCCGACCTGTCGGTACGAATAATTCGGCCTGAATTCCTCGAACGACGTTGGGGGATCCGAGTACCGTGCTTTGTCCCGCCAACCCATCTCAAAATGAAACTGCTATTGCAACACGCTCAGTGCCGAACTTGGCGCGGCGCCATCGGTGCCTGCTCGAATGGGCTCACTGGAGCGGGATGCGAAACAGATTGGCGTGCACTGCGGATTTCACGTAGGCGTAAGTGGAAGGATCTGGACCGGCGGCGATCTGGCCTTGCTCGATGGTCCTGGCGCCTGGAATCGCAAGCGCTTCCGCCTCCGTGCGGATTCCCGCCGCAGGCAACGGTGGCAGGGTTTCGCCCGCAGGCACCGGAATGGCCACCATCCTGCCGGTGGGATCGGTGCGTGAAGGCGGGGCGATCCCTACATAGAAATACTTCCCGTTGGGAGACCATGTGGTCTCGCAAGCATGGCAGATACTCCGTGCCGGACCTCCCACGATGGGGACGGCCATGGTATCGACCGCGTTCGGTATCTTGGACTCCGGCGCGCGGGCGAAAAGGATCACAAAACGGCGGTCCGGAGAAATGGCCCCGGTGTCTACAATCGGAAATGGAACAACCTTGCTCCTGGCGGCGCCGTCCCGCCCCATCTGAGCGAGATAGTGCGCTTTGCCGTCCGTAAGCCGGAACAGCACCTGTCCGTTCGGACCAAAATGGGGGACGTCCTCCCCGGTTGCCGCAATCCTGTACGGAGGCACGCTCCGGTCCAGGGACGCCAGCCAGAGTTGGGAGGCCTGCCCGGCAGGCTGCGTCGAGAAGACCACCTCTTTTTCGTCGCTCGAAATGTCGTATGCACGAATCGAGAACCCCGATACGACTGCTTCGCTCCGGCCGGAATCGAGAGAGGCGCGCCAAAGTTCGGTGGGAGAGGCGGGCGAGTCGTGCCGCAGCAGATAATAAAGCCGCTTGCCATCGGAAGAGAATGACAGGGGGGGACCGTGTTCATCGGGACTGGCCGCGTATCCTTCCGTGGAAACGGCGTGGTCTCCCGTGGAATCATGAAGCCAGACTGAGCTTTGCTGTGTGAAAATCGAAGTGATGAGCGAGCGGCCGTCGGGAGCCACGGCCACGCCGTCCTCTTCCTGGGGGCCCGAAGTAATTTGTTCCGGTTGCCCGTCGGGAAAACGCTGGCGCCACAAATGCCGCTTCCCAGCCATGGCGGCTCCAAAATACATCCAGCTTCCGTCCGGAGACCAACCCGCCGAGGTGCAAGCGCCTGGAGGCCCCACCCGCCTGCCAGGAGATCCGCCCGCCAGAGGAATCAAACGGCACGGCAGCCAATCGGTATCCATCTCCACGACCAGCGCCCAGTTCCGGTCCGGCGACGCATAGGAATAGTGCGCCATGCCGCGCTCGTCCGCCGGGAAATAAACTTCACGGTGTGCCGATCGATTCTCGGTAGCCGTTACGATCCCCATGTGCGCACCGGTTTTGCGTTCCGAGAATAGCAGATGGTGGTCGTCCAACCAGGTCAGGCCCGCGGCATTGGGGAGGAACAGCGTCGAATCGCCTCCGAGCGAAGGTACCGTATACGTGTTCCAGTCCGTCGGGACGTCAACGATCACGGTGTAGGCGATACGCGAGCCATCCGGCGAAAATGCCAGGTTGTATTTCTGGCGCGGATCGTGAGTCAATTGAACCGGCTCGCCGTTGGGAAGCAGTTTTACGAAAATCTGATCGGCGGTGAAGAATGGTCGGTCGCTTCGGTAGAATGCAAGCATTCGTCCGTCGGGCGACAATGCGGGCGCGACAGCGGAGTCCGTGAAGCTGGTGATCTGGGTGTATGAGGCCGGTTCCTTGGTGGCGGGCCGCCGCATGACCCTGAAAAGGATGCCTGCGCCTGCCAGGGCCGGCAGGAGGATCGCAACTCCCAGGATTCTCCAATTGAGCCGCTTCGAGGGCGCCGGCGCCAGTATGGGCGCAGCCTCGCCGGAGTTGCGCGGAAATTCCCTGGGAGGGGTCGTCACCGGCGCTACAAAGAGGTAGCCGCGCCGGGCCACGGTTCGGACCAACTCCTGCGCATCGTCGTCTAGCGCGCGCCGGATCTCCACCAGGCACTGCGCCAGCGAATTGTCCGTCACCGCCGCGTCCCGCCAGACGGCCTCGATCAACTCCGTCTTGGTTACCAGCCGGCCGTGCCGCTCGACCAGATAGGTCAGAACCTCGAAGGACTTGGCCCGCAGCGCGACCTCTTCGTCGCCGCGCCGCAAAAATCCGCCCTCCAGGTCCAGCTTGTAATCGCCAAACCGGTACTGGCGGACGTGGCGCTCCGATCGTCCAGCGCTGCTCAGGCGGAGATCCTCCTGAGAGTCGATCTTACCATACCCCTGCATCTTCCGAATCTTATTGATTTAAAATCGCTTCATCCCAATATCACGCACGTTTCAGGCTTCTTTCACTACTCCTGCGGGGGCCAATGGTAGTTTCGATCATGCCGCCGCTTCAATCGGCGGAACAGGAGAAACATTCATGACGAAAACGCTCAGAACAATGACCACGACGCTTGGACTCGTTGTAATCGCCGCGGCCCTCGCGCCTATCGCGGCCTTGGGATGCGACGGTATGCCGGGAGCACCGGCTGCGTCCCCCGGGTCGCAGGCACCCTACTTGATACCAGCCGCCTACCGGCCAGCCCAGTTTGTGCGGGTTTCCGACAACGGCGAAGCCAAACGCTCCATCGTGGGCTTATGGGCGATGAAGTTTGTAGCCGAGAATAGCCCCGGCACGCCCGACGGCGCGCTGGTCGATTGGGGATACGTCGAGTGGCATAGCGATGGAACGGAAATCATGAATTCCGGCGGGCACGCCCCGGCGACGGAGAATTTCTGCATGGGAGTATGGGCCCGGACCGGACCCTCCTCTTACAAGCTCAATCATTATGCGCTCAGCTACGATGCCACCACCGGGTTACTTGCCGCCTACGTGCACGTCCATGAGCAGGTCACGGTGGATCCGACGGGAAACCAATACTCCGGTAGCTTTACCATTAATGTGACCGATCCTAACGGCAACCCGCTGCCCGGCGTTGCAGGCGTCGTCTCGGCTCAGCGCCTCACAGCGGACGAATAGGTCGCGGTGCGCCGGTCCCTTGACGGACCGGATGAGGTATTCAACGCGGCCCACCCTTGGCGTGGGCCGCCGCGACGCGGCCAAAAAACGGCCGCGGACCAGAATTACCCAGGACCCGCCGAATGGGTTTGTTCGTTCAGATTTGGATGCGGCCGCAAACACGCCCCCATGCACAACCATGCCCAGTGCGCCTTCGCCGCAAACCGTGTGGAGCGGATTCTGGCGCTCTCCTGAGTGTTGTACCGTGTCAGAGGGATCCCAATTCCCGTCGTGAGTGTGTCGCACCGTGGCACACGCTTCAGCGTGCAGTGGCGAGCTTCAACTCGCCATCCGCGGACTGCGAATTCCCCTCGCGCATTGCTCGATCATAGCGAACCACGATCGCCGCGTCGCCCCCTCGCCGTTTCGCCCGCTCTAACATCGACGCTTTCTGTCGATGTTGGCGAGCGCAGCTCGCCCGCTGCCCCGCATGATCGCCTCCCGCACCCCAGCCAGCGGCGCGCGATCGTCGAACACCACCTTGCCATCCTCCCGCCCCACCCCCAGTTGCTTCCATAGATCCGGCAAATCCACCATCACCGGCTGCGCGCGCATCTTCCGGTACAGTTCCATCAAGGCCTTGCCGTCCGTCGCCTTATCGCCGGTCTCGAACGCGCGCTCCAACGGCCAATCCGTTTCGATGTTCCCGCCCGCGCGGTTGATGGCCCGCAAAGCATCCTCCAGTCCTTTGGCATTGGCCGTATTCTTCCGGATTCCAACATCCGCCAGCAGGCAGAAAAGCGCGCCGCCCCAGTAGGTCCTGCCCCAGGTGTGCGTGTTGTCCAGACCACGATCGCCTTCTTCCGGCAAACCCTGGTGCATGTCGCGCAGCATGTCGCCCCACACCTCAGCGGCGGTGAGGTTGCCGATGTGAACCCGCGCGATCGGTTCCACGTAGGTGGCCGTGCCCTCCTCGATCCAGTGATGGCGGCGCGCCACCGAAGGAAATGCGAAGTGCACCATTTCGTGCGTCAGCATCCAGTCGCGATCCAGATCCGCAACCGTCGTGCGGCGGCCCACCGAGATGCGGCACCACGGGCCGTCGTCGCCGTAGCTGGAGCCATGCGAGATGCCCCGTCCCCCTTCGGCGAAAATCCGTACGCGGGCGCGCGGCACCGGAAACCGTCCGTAATACGCGCTCACCGCCCGCGCCGCCTGACTCACCCAACCGAGCAGCGCCGCTTGCGGCAGATCGAAATGCTCCGGTTCGAAAGAGACTTCGATGTCCGCCCCGCCCTCTTGCAGCTTCGTTCCAGGATCGGCCGCCTGCGCCACCCCAACCAGCGCGGACCCCGATGCCAGGCCGAGCAACGATCGCATCGCCAATCGCCGGCTCATTCGCGTCACTTCCGCATTGACGCTCGGGCGTGATTTTTGTTACATGCTTGGAATCCGCGCGGCGCCCGGCTGTCGTATACTCTAAGGAACCCGCACGGGTTGCGTCTGCTGCCTGGCCGCGGGCCTCCGAAAATCTTGAGGGATTCGGGAATAACCGACAAAGGAAGGGGTATACAAGATCATGAAAGTTTCCAAAGGTTCTTTAGTACTGACCGCGGCGTTCACCGGCCTGCTGGGTGGCACGATGACACGCCTAAACGCAAGCACCGTCTCCTCTAGCTCCACCGGCCAGAGGCTTTCTTCCAACAGTTCGCTGGCTGGGCAGTCCTCCGGGACCATCTGGCAGGCGAAAAAGGAAAAGCATGCCTGCAAGGGGCAGAACTCCTGCAAGGGCAAGGGCGGCTGCAAAACCTCCGACAACGGCTGCAAGGGCAAGAACTCCTGCAAGGGTAAGGGCGGCTGCGCTACCGACGGTTCCAACACGACCACTAAGAAAGCGTAGGCTGGCGTTGCGTCGTGGCGCGGACGCTCCCACCGGTGCGCTCGCGCCACGACCGCAACATTTTCCAAACAAGTGCCTGCAAATCGATTCAACGGGTTCACCGATTACGGTATCGGTGTGGGTCTCCGCATCCCCCACTATCAGCACATCCTGGAAGAAAAACCGGTGGTGAGCTGGTTCGAAATCATCTCGGAGAACTACATGGTGGATGGCGGCCGCCCGCTGGCCACCCTCGATCGAATACTGGAGCAATACCGCGTCGTGCAGCATGGCGTGTCGATGTATTTCGGCTCGGCCGAGCCGCTCAACCGCGATCACCTGCGCCGCTTGAAGGCTCTGGTCAAACGCACCAAAACGCCCTGGCTCACCGATCATCTCTGCTGGGGCAGCGTGGACGGCCGGTACACACATGATCTGCTCCCGATGCCATACACGTTCGAAGCCGCCAAACTCACGGCGCGCAAGGTCCGCGAGGCCCGCTCCTATCTGGAGGTGCCCATCGCGGTCGAGAACGTCAGCAGTTATGCCGAGTTTCACGAATCGGAAATGACCGAATGGGACTTTCTCAACGAAGTCGTGGAGCGCGCCGACTGCGGCATTCTTCTGGACGTGAACAACATCTACGTCTCGTCCCGCAACCACAGCTTCGATCCTTACGATTACCTGAACAGCGTGCCCCCGGAGCGCGTGGCGCAGATCCACATCGCCGGCCATTCCAAGTTCGCCAAATACATCTTGGATACGCACGACCATCCGGTGATCGATCCCGTCTGGAAGCTCTACGAGCATGCTATTCGCCGCGTGGGACCGACCGCCACATTGCTCGAATGGGACGACCGCATTCCGTCCTTCGACGAAGTGCATGCCGAGGCGCGCAAAGCCGAAAAGTTCATCGCCGCGCCCACCAAACACAACGCCGAGCTAATGCAGGTGGCGCCGTGAGCCTGCTCGCGCTCCAGAAGCAGATGGCCGCCGCCCTGATGCGCCCGCTGGCCGCCGGCGACCACATCGATCCCGAAGCGCCGGTGGACTACATCAAGCCAAACGCTCGCCTGACATCGCTCGAGCGCCTGGAGATCTACAGCCGCAGCTACTGGTACCGCCTGCTGGATTCGCTCTACGAGGATTTCCCCGGCCTGCGCGCAGTGCTCGGCCAGCGCACCTTCGAGCGGCTGGCGAAGGCTTACCTGACGGACCGCCCTTCGGCATCCTGGACGCTGCGGAACCTGGGGTCGCGCCTGGAAGAATGGCTGCGCCGGAATCCCGCGTTCGCGGGCGACCGGTTGGCCGTGGCGCTCGACATGATTCGCCTGGAGTGGGCGCATATCGAAGCCTTCGACGAGAAAGACGAAACGGTTCTCGGTCCGGAAGATCTGCTGGAGCTCGGACCCGGTTTGCGCATCGGTCTGCAACCTTATGTCCGGCTCATTGAGCTGCGCTATCCGGTGGACGATTTGCGCGTGAAGGTGAATGCGGCATCCGAAGAGCACGGTACGGCCAGCAACGCGGTGCTCAAACGCAAGGCCGGAGGTCTCGTACGGCGCATCCGCCGCATGCCGGCCGAGCACATCTTTCTGGCTGTGCATCGCCAGGATTTCATGGTCTACTATCGCCGGTTGGACGCCGCAGAGTTCCATCTGCTCGCCGCGCTGGGAAAGGGTCTGCCGGTTGGCAAAGCCGTGGAGGCGGCCCTGGAAGACAGCCTGGTTCCGGTCGAGGAACTGCGCCGCCGTGTGGAAACCTGGTTTGCCGAATGGGCCGAAATGGGTTGGCTGTGTCCAGGATCCAAATGAGACTCTTGACCAAACTCTACACCCTGCTGATTGCCGCAGCCTCCAGTCTGCAATCGCCGTTTTTGCTGCTGGTGCGCCTCTACTGGGGATTCCAGATGATGCAAACCGGTTGGGGCAAGCTGCACAACCTGGCGAAAGTGACCGAGTTCTTCAGCAGTCTCGGCATCCCGCTGCCCGGCCTGAATGCGCCTTTGATCGTCGGCCTGGAGTTTTTGGGTGGCATCCTGATCATGCTGGGATTGGGTTCACGGCTGGTTGCGCTGCTGCTTACCTGCGACATGGCCGTGGCGTTCGTCACGGCGGATCGGGAAGCGTTGCTCTCGGTCTTTTCGGACCCGGACAAATTCTACGCCGCAGCCCCATACACATTCCTGGTTGCGTTCCTGATCGTGCTGATCTTCGGTCCCGGCCGCGCCTCCCTGGATGCGCTCCTGACCAAGCATTGGGGGCGGGCTTGAGCCCGCGCGGGGCTTGAGCCCCGCTGATGCTACTCCAGCAAATGCCCATACTCGGCCGGGTCCAACCCGAACCGCTCCATCTGCCGTGGCAGGTCGGAACGAACAGTTTCCGGCGTATTGGCGATCCAGGCGGCGATCACAGTCTCCACGCCCACCCGGTTCTTGCCATCGTCTTCCGCCAGGCGTTCCGCGCTCCCGCGAAGCTGCGCCTCGGCTTCCTCTCTCACCGGGCGCGGCGTTTGGAGCAAAATCTGTTGCAGCAAGTCTTCGGCGGCATCGTTCCAGTTCATTTCCGCTATATTAACAGTCATGCTGCGCGATCCCAATTTGATCCCGCTCTCGCACCAGCACCACAACGCACTCGCCATGTGCGTGCTGACGCGCCGCTCGCTGGGTGAGGATCGCTCGCCGGCTAACGTGGCCAAGTTCGCACGGCGCGCCATAGATCGCTACGAGCTGGAACTCGCCAACCACTTCGAAATCGAGGAGCAGATCCTGTTCCCGGCCATCGAAAATGCGCTCGGTAAGCTGCCCTTGGTCGCCGGCCTGATCGCGCAGCATCGCCAGGCGGAAGATCTCATCTCACAATTGCGCTCCGCTCCCACCGCGGCCTTGCTGGAGCGCCTATGCGCCTTACTCGCGGAGCATATCCGGCGCGAGGAGAACGATCTCTTCCAGGTGGCTCAATCGCGCCTGCCGGAACCAATCCTCCGGGAACTGGGCACGGCCATCGAGCGAAAAGCCGTGCGGATTTGTCTCTGAAAAACTCCTCCAGTCTTATGGAAATTCGGATTAGATAAACAAACGAGGCCACAGCTATATATGTTCAGCCTTCGGTGCGCCTTGGCCCTGGCTCTTGGACGCGGCGTCACTGTGGCGCACGCTTCAGCGTGCCGCCGTGGGCTTCAGCCCACGGTCTGGCCGCCATCCGAAGATGGCGAACTGAAGTTCGCCCTCGAGTTTCTACATTCGGTGAGCACAGCAATGGAGGGCGGGCTTGAGCCCGCGCGGGGCTTGAGCCCCGCTCTTCGGCGAGCAAAGCTCGCCCTGGCGAACTGAAGTTCGCCACAGCACGCTGAAGCGTGTGCCACGTCAGATTAGTGTGCCTCTGGAAAACGCGCGCGATTCCGCACCTGCCGCGCCTGCCATAAATGCCGCCGTTCATGGGCCGCGATCCAGGCAAAAGTGATGTGCAGGTTCAGCTTGACGGGCCCCAGTCCCGGCGCCGGCACCTTGACGCGCGCCAGATCCAATCCGTTGGCTTGTTCAATCCGCAGCGCCAGTTGCTCCTGCAAGTGCAGGAAGGTCGGCAGCACCGCCGTGATGGGCTGGTCGTCCGTCGGCGTGAACGAGCGCGGCGCCTTGAACTTGCGCTTGGGTGGCGGCTCCGTGTTGGCGAGGAGCCACTTCCCCAGCCAGCCGTAACCAAAGGGGCCTTGCCCCACCAACCCTCGCGCCCGCGCCTCCGCCAGCGTCTTTTCGAGCACGTGCACATAGCGGTCGCCCACGATGTTCAGGTGCAGCAGGCACTCCGCCATCGACCAACTGCGCGGGTCCGGACGCCAGTTGAATTGCGACCCTTTCAACCCGCTCACCAGTTCGGATGCTTCCGCTTTCAGCGCGGCGAATTGGCGGTCGAGTTCGGCAAGTTCGGGAGCCAATGTGGATATGGTCAAGATACTTTTATAGCGAAAACGAGACAGGCCAGGAGGCCTGTCCTACTTTGCGACGTAAATCCCCGCTGTCCGCGCCGGGAATCGCGCGTGAACCTGGCCGCCGGCGACGTGCAACTCCGGCGCCTCTCCCAGGCGATCGGTCAGACCGGCCCCCTCCGCTAATCCCAGCGGCGACAGATTGCAATTCACTTCGGCCGCGTTGGCCGCGTTATTCATCAGCACCACCACCGGCCCTGCCGGCCCCGTGCGCGCATACCCGTAAGTCTGATCGCTCACGCACAGATTGACCATCGGCCCGCGCCGCAGCGGTTCCAGTTCGCCGCGCAGCCGGGTCAGACGCCGCACGTGATCCCATATCGCCCGCTCCTCCGGCGTGCGGCCCGCCGCGGTAAAGGCGTTGCGCGCATCCTCCGGCCAGCCGCCCGGAAAATCGCGCCGGTTGTCCGGGTCGCCGCCGCCCCGCATCCCGATCTCGTCGCCGTAATAGATCATGGGAATGCCGCGCGCGGTCATCAGGAACGTGAATGCCAAATCCAGGCCCTGCGCCGTAGCGCCCGCATCGCTCATGAAGCGCTCCACGTCGTGCAGTCCCAGAAAGGTCACCAGCAGGCTGGCATTCGGGTAAAGGTAGTCGTGGCCGGTCATGACGGCCACCTCGCGCACCGGCTTTCCCTCGGCGAAGGCATGCCGGATGGTGAAGTACATGGGAAAATCGAAAACCGTGTCCACGCCCGAATCCACGCCGTCGAAGCGCGCCTGGCCGCCCTGGAAGAACGAGACCATGGCGGGATCGCCGTCGAACATCTCGCCCACCACGCGCAGATCGGGATACTCGCGCTTGATGGCCGCCATCCATTCGCGCCAGAAGCGCCGCGGCACGTACGGCAGCGTATCTTGCCGGATGCCATCCAGACCGGCAACCCCCACCCACCACAGAGTGTTCTGAATGAGGTAGCGCGCCACTTCCTCGTCGTCCTGGTTCAGATCCGGCAGGATGTCGATGAACCAGCCATCCAGCGTGGGCGCGCGCAGTTCCGCGGTGGCATGCGGGTCGATCAGGGTCCAGGTCTGCCAGGTATTGGCTACGTGATGCGATTCGGTGCCGTGGAACCAGGTGGGCGTGGGCGGATCTTTCACCCACGGATGATACGGTCCGGTGTGATTGGCCACCTGGTCCTGAATCACCTTGAGGCCCTGCCGGTGCGCGGCGTCCACCAATTCGCGGAACTTGGCCAGTGTGCCGAAGTGCTCTTCGACGCCGTAGAAATCCACCGCGCCGTAGCCGTGATAGTCGGTGATGCCCTCGTTGTTGTATCGCTCGCGTTCGTTCAAGCGGTTGACGTTGTCGTACACCGGGTTGATCCAGATGGCGGTCGCGCCGAGGTCCTTGAGGTACGGCAAGTGATCGATGATGCCCTGGAAGTCGCCGCCATGGTAGTAACGCGGCTTCTGCCGGTTGAACAAACCGCGCGACACGGCCGGATCGTCATTGGACGGGTCGCCGTTGGCGAAGCGGTCCGGCATGATCAGGTAGATGATGTCGTCGGGCGAGAAGCCCTGAAAGCGCCCTGCGCGCGGCAGCGGTTCGAGCACCTCGAAGGACGCGCTGGCCTCGCCGCCGGCCGTAATCAGGCGTAACGGGTGCGGGCCGGGCATGGTATTTCGCGCAATCGATACATCCACGAACGCGTAAGTTCCGGCTGCGTTGACGCGCGTCGGGCCAATCGCCAGATCGGAACCGTCAGCCGCGGCGCGCGCGCCTTCCAGGTTGCGTCCGCGAATCAGCAGGCGCACGGGATTGATGGAATGCCCGATCCACCAGTTGGGCGGCTCGACCTTGGTCACTTCGGGCGGCGCGGCGGCCACTTCCGCCGCGAAGCAAAGGAGCAGCACCGCGAGTCTGGGGTTCGGCACAAAGCGATTGTAACCGAAGGCGTGGCTACGCCTGCTACCGTCTAAGGCAGTAGTGAAATAACAGTGTCGTCCTCGATCCGCCGAGACGATCGGTGGCGCACGCTTCAGCGCGAACGACCCTGCGGGCCGTCACCAATGTCAGAGAACTTGACTCCGGTACGTGGCGCACGCTTTAGCGTGCAGGGGCGAACTTCAGTTCGCCCTGCGGGACGTTA
>Ga0181536_10000396_pt1 | contig 52103 bp, 47 predicted proteins | sample PEATcosm2014_Bin_41_FD_121105 | JGI IMG/M metagenome (GOLD analysis project Ga0181536, IMG submission 121105) | Peatland microbial communities from MTU Mesocosm Facility, Houghton, MI, USA - PEATcosm2014_Bin17_60_metaG | ecosystem: Environmental > Terrestrial > Soil > Wetlands > Peat | place...
ATCCATATTCCCGCTGGCGTGCTGAAGCTTTTGTATCATCCAGTCGTGAACTGGAATTATAGTGCGGAAGGAACCCCAGGGAGTGCCGGACGGCGTATCCACTGGCCGAGGGGAAAGACGCTAGGCGGATCAAGCTCGATCAACGGCATGCTTTATGTGCGTGGCAACCCCGCCGATTTCGATGGATGGGCGCAGATGGGATGTCGCGGCTGGAGCTTCGACGATGTGCTGCCTTTCTTTCGAAAGTCGGAGGACTACAAGCAGGGCGGAGACCCAGAAATCCGAGGCCACGACGGCCCATTGAAGGTAGAGGATTATCGAACGATTCTTCCGCTGACTCATCGTTTCGTCGAAGGCGCGCAACAGGCCGGATATCCATTGAGCAAGGACCTCAATGGCCGGGTTCAGGAAGGCGTCGGCTATTCCCAGATGACCCGCAAGGGAAGATGGCGTGGATCGACCGCGCAAACATTTCTGAAAGAGGCACGGGGACGGGCTAACCTGCGAGTCGAGACGAATGCGTTGGCCTCGAAGCTCCTGTTCGAGGGGCGCCGCTGCGTCGGCGTGTCGTTTCGGCAGCATGGAGACATCAGAGACATCCGTGTTACAAGAGAGGTCATTTTATGCGGCGGCACGATTAATTCACCGCATTTGCTCCAGATTTCCGGCATCGGACCAGCCGCGCATCTGAAGTCAATCGGCGCGCCGGTCGTGCATGACCTACCCGGTGTGGGCGCGAATTTGCAGGACCATTACGTTGCCCGCGTCTCTCATCGCGTTAAAGGCTCGATCTCCATCAACAAATTAGCCCGTGGACTCCGCCTGACGAAGGAGGTTGCGCGTTTCTTCATTGAGGGCCGTGGAGCGTTGACCTTCGGCGTGACGACGGCACAGGTGTTTTGCCGTTCCAGCCCGGAGAAGGCTAGTCCGGACCTCCAGCTTTTATTCACGCCAGCCAGTTATGACCCTAATAAATTCGGCGCACTGGAACGCGAAGACGGGATGACCGTTGCTGTCTGCCCAGTCCGGCCAGATAGCCGCGGAACCATCATGGCACGAACGGCTGACCCAACCACCGCGCCGATTATCACGCCCAACTACCTGTCAGATCCCAATGACGCTCGGATCTTGCTCGCGGGGATGCGCTTTACGCGCGATATCTTCACCGCGCCCGCCATCGCACAACACAGTGTCGAGGAGACATTGCCCGGGTCCGACGTTCGAACGGATGAGGGGCTGATCGATTACGCGCGCCGGTTCGGTAATACAATTTATCATCCGGTCGGGACTTGCCGTATGGGTCAGGGGCCCTCAGCCGTCGTTGACGAACGGCTGCGCATCCATGGCATCACTGGCTTGCGAGTTATCGACGCATCGATCATGCCCACTCTTACCACCGGGAACACCAACGCGCCCACGATCATGATCGGCGAAAAGGGCGCGGCGATGATCAGGGAAGACGCGGATCATTTTCACGGGGTTGGCCAGGATTGAGCGCACTCTGACCAAGGAAATCCGGCGTCTTCCTCAAGCCGCATCAGTAGCCAGCTTGCTATCTGGGCATTGCGATACGCCGACCAGTTCCCTTTGGTGGTTGCGTGGGCGCGTATCTGGCAACCGCGTCCGCCAAGGCGGCACGTTGCACGTCTGGAAAAGGTGCCACACGGCGGACACGCATGTCGATATGAAGCGCCATCAACTCCTGGGCCGCTGAACGCTCACCGCTATCGGCGTGAAACAGTTCATGGAAATAGTGCAGGCGCTTGGTGTCCGCACCCAGCAACCAGGTATGCACGCGCAACCGCTCCCCCAGCCGTACCTCGCGTTCGTACAGTGTGTGAGTCTCGGCGGTAAAACAGGAGTTACCGGTCGCTTCCCTGTACGCATCACCAATGCCCAAAGTCGCATAGAGTTTGTCCGTGGCGAGGTCGAAGACGACCACGTAATAGGCCAGGTTCATGTGACCGTTGGAGTCGATCCACTCCGGACGGACAACATCTTCATGCTCGATGACAGGGCGGCTCATGATGCATCGCACCTTGTTACGGTGGCGGCGCTCGGTCAAGTCCTCGTGGTATCTCGTATCGGTCTCAGCGGGAGCGGAGGGGTGGCGTGCATCGCACCGACCCAAGGCGGCGGGCGTCTGCCGACAAAAGTCGCATGGCGCGTCGGAGCCTTGGCCTGAACGTCATCCAATTGCCCCACACGGCGCGATCACCGTCCCAGGATTCCAGGTGGGTCGGCGAGCGTCTTCATGGCAACTTGCCCACGAACCGCTCCAGGCACCCGGGAGAGCTGTCGCCCTGGCGGTGTTCGGATTGCGCACCGCGAGGTCTCACGCGGAGCCCAATTTGCGTTGACCGCGGCGGCAATCACTTCTGCCGCCGCGCTCGTTCCCAGATTCGTTCCGATCGCCGCGAATTGCGCGGTCAGGCCGCCTCGGCCAACTGACGGGGCCGATAGATCGCGATATGTGTCACACGGGCGATCGGTCTGGCTTCATTCGCGATGACCAGCGCATCAATCTCCACCCATTTGTGGCCCTTGTGCTCGTAGTTCTTTGTGACGCGGGCTCGAACGTTCAACGTATCGCCGACCCGGGCGATGCCAAGGTTCTGGACCACGCTACCCATATGCATCCAGGCTGGAAGGATAACGTTATGCGACAAGGCCCAATTGCAACAGCGTAAGACCGTTCCGGAATGCACGATACCTTCCCGAAGATAGAGCGGATCCGTCTCCCTTGTGTCCGCGATATCCTGGTTCTGATAATCCGCGGTAACGCTCAGCGGATTCATCCCCAGCCAATCGCCAATTTTCAGTGACTGCTCGTCCGCGGCGACGCGATGAGCCCGAACCGGAACCGACGGAAATTCCGCGAGACCGGGTAACGCCGGAGCAACGTCCGGCAGCCCCGCGTGTCCAGTGGCGCACAGCACGCCGCCGCTGTTGACCTGCAACGACATGCCACCGGCATCTTCAATCGCTGTTATCTCAGCGATATCGCCTTCGTAAACAGGCTTCCCGAATCGCGCTTCTCCAGTGCCGCGCTCAAGCCACGCGCGGCCCCAACGTTGGACAGGCATATGGGACATATAGGCATAGACATGGACTCCACCGACCAAACCGCCCTTAAAACCAAAGCGCTTCGCGGTCGCGTCGTCATGAATTTTATTTTCGGATGATTTCGCCGTGTTATAGGCGGAAACGTGATAGGGCGGCAGAGCGGACATGGAAACACCCTCCGGCCACCCGCGGGATGCGCGGATGGCCTTGACAGGACCTCGGATCAATTCAGCGCGAACAGACCGACTTCGTAACCCGGAACGAAATTGCGGTTATTCATATCCGGGTTACGGTTTACGAACACGCGGTTGAACATCGGGTGCCGCATGCTACGGGTTTCGTGCTCTATCCGGAACAGCGGCTTATTGGTATCAACATCGACGATGTCGAGGAAGCGGTACTGATGCTGATCGCTCTCCTCGGAGATCAGGCCGCGCTCAAGCAACTTCTTGTGTGGCCCAGAGAAATCGGCGAGGGTGATCTGGATGTGATGACCGTCATATTCCGGCAGATCCGCCTGGGTCTCGCGATAGGTGACCCTGCATTCACCGGAGCATGACGCCCACGCATAGGCTCCCCGCTCATCCTGGGCGACGCCAGAAACGCCCCCGAGAATTTCCTTATAGAATCGGGCAATCGCGTTCAGATCGGTGCCTGCCGGAATGTCAAATTCCACGTAGGGCATGCCGACCCGCATCGGGCCAAACCGCGCCGGGCCAGGAGCGTGGACCCGGATGCGATTGCCCCACGGGCACGTTGTCTCAACAACGTCACCTGCTTCACGGAAGCTGAACTGCGTCCCTTCCAGGAATTTCCGCGCGTAGTGCAATCGCTTCAAGAGTGCTTCAAGGTCCGGCAGCACCAGGGCGGTGGTGCCGCGCACCACTTGCACGCCTCGGGTCGGCAAATGAAACTGGCCCTTACCGACATTGACCCACATGTTTTCCAGGCCTGCCATAAGGTAAGGATCCCGCGTGAGGCCCAGCCCCATGATGTAATACGCGGTCGCGGTGGCCTGGTCGGGCACGGTCACGTTAACGTGACCAAGCTCGACAATGTTACCGAGGTCCTCAACAGTCCGGTCAAATCGCGGTGCGGCCGCCATGTCGTTCATCTCTTGGGTCCTCTTTTCCCTGGGTCATCGCTACCAATTATCATAGCCTGGAATCGATACTGGGTCCATCGTCAGGCCGCCGGTGGCACCCCGGCCTCCGCGAGCGCGGCCCGTTGCCGGTCGGCCAGCGCCGCTTCGTCGAAGTCCTTTATCAGGCCCTGAAACAGCCTGCTCCAGTTCAATTCCGCACGCAGCCGGAGAAACACTCCTCCAAGCCCGATGGCCGATCGATCCATCAGGACAAATTCCCGCGGCGGTTTGACCCCGCCCGTCCGCCTTAAGCCGGCATGGACTTTTTCGGCGACGGCCCGCCCAAATTGCGGATCATCCGCCTCCTGAATGCGGCGAACCCGATCCTCCGTCAGCGGTTCATATAAGAAACGAGCCCACAGGTTCAACACACTCATCTTCTCGTCCGACAAATCCGTAAAGCCCCACGTATCGTAGGCGTGGCGGGCCTTCGCATCGTCGTTATCACGCACGGCCTCAAACAAGTCGATGACACCCCGCACGAAGCGCGCGTCGAACACTCGGATGGCACCGAAATCCAGCAGATTCACCGATCCGTCAGGCCGCACCTGATAATTACCCATGTGCGGATCGCCATGAATGACGCCATACCGGTAAAATGGCACATACCATGCACGGAACAGAGCTTCCGCGATCCGGTTCCGCTCCTCCTGAGGCGGATCCTCGGCGAGACGCTGCATCAGAGGACGCCCATCGAGCCAGGTCATCGTCAGCAAGCGCCGTGTGCAATACCCAGGAACAGGGGTCGGCACGTGCACGACCGGATGATCCGCCAGCATCAGCGCATAGAGACGCATTTGCGCCGCCTCCCGCTCATAATCCAGTTCTTCGCGAAGGCGCTCGGTAAGTTCTTTGTATATCTCTCCGTGCTGGATCGCATTATCCATGCGGTGATAGAGCGCCATGGCCAACCGCAACTGACGCAGGTCGGCCTCAACCGTACTGGGCATGTCCGGATATTGCAGCTTGCAGGCCACCTCGCGCCCGTCGGGCAAAGTCGCACGATGAACCTGGCCGAGCGACGCGGCGGCGGATGCGGTATGCGAAAACTCCTTGAAGAGGGAACGCCAGTCGGGCCCCAACTCACTCGCCATGCGGCGGCGAACAAAGTTCCAGCCCATGGCGGGCGCGTTCGACTGAAGTTGAGCAAGTTCCTCCGCATATTCCACCGGCAGCGCGTCGGGCACCGTCGACAGAAACTGGGCCACCTTCATCAATGGACCCTTCAGCCCACCCAAAACGGTCCTGAGATCCTCGGCATGCGTCGCACGATCCGTGCGGATGCCGAACATGCGCTCCCCAGCCATACGGGCGGCGATACCGCCGACCGCACCCGACGTGCGAGCCATACGGCGGAGTTCGCCAAGGAAATTACTGCCGGACATTATCGTTCAACGTTGCACATGCTGGATCACGTCGTTGCCTCAAGTTCATCAATGAAACCGGAAATCACGTCCAGCCCCTTCATCCAGAACGCGGGATCAGATGCGTCCAGTCCGAACGGAGCAAGCAGTTCTTTGTGGCGCCTGGTTCCGCCCGCCCTGAGCATGTCCAGATATTTCGCCTGGAACCCAGGGTGGCCCGACTGGAACACCGAGTAAAGCGCATTCACGAGGCAATCGCCAAATGCGTACGCGTAAACATAAAATGGCGAATGCACAAAATGCGGTACATAAGCCCAAAACACATTGTATTCCGGTGAAAAATCGAATGCCGGGCCCAGGCTTTCCGTCTGAACGTCTCGCCAGATCTCTCCGATCCGGTCCGGCAACAGCTCTCCAGTTCGTCTTTCGTCGTGAACCTTCGTCTCGAAGCGATAAAAGGCGACCTGGCGGACCACCGTGTTGAGCATGTCCTCCACTTTCGAGGTCAGCATGAGTCGTCTCTGCTCTGGACTCGCCGAGTCCAGCAATGCCCGGAAGGTAAGCATTTCACCAAAAACGCTTGCCGTCTCCGCGAGGGTCAACGGCGTGCTGGCCATCAAGTACCCCTGGCTTCCGGCCAGAACCTGATGCACGCCATGACCAAGCTCATGGGCCAGAGTCATTACGTCACGGGTACGGCCATGGTAGTTCAGCAGCAAATATGGATGCACCGACGGCACGGTCGGATGCGAAAACGCACCTCCGGCCTTCCCTTCCCGCGGCGGAACATCAATCCACGGCTTATCAAAGAATTGCCGGCCAATCCTTGCGAGATCCGGGCTGAACGCGCCGTAGGCAGTCAGCACCCGCTCGCGCGCCTCGTCCCAACTGATCTTCCGATCGTCGTCGCCAGGCAACAGCGCATTCCGGTCGTAATGCGCGAGTTTCGGTAGACCGAGCCATTTCGCCTTCATCGTGTAATAGCGGTGTGCAAGCCAGGGATACGCATCCACGACCGCGGTGACGAGCGCATCCACTACTTCATCTTCAACCATGTTCGATCGGTTGCGATAGCTGCCAGGACGTGGGTATTTCCGCCATCGATCGATGATTTCCTTGTCTTTTGCTTTCGTGTTGGTGATCAGCGAAAATAACCGGATCCTCTCGTTGAAGGCGGCACCTATCGCTTCCCCGGCGGCCCGCCGAACGGAACGGTCGGGAGCGGATAATTTCTCCAATGCCGCATTCACGGTCAAAACCTGGTCACCAACTGAAATCCGCATCCCCGCGACGGTCTCGTCGAACAATCGGCTCCAGGCGGCCTGGCCGGTTACATCCTTATCATGAAGCAACTCTTCCAGATCGTCGGATAGCTGATGCGGTCGAAACACACGCAAATCTCGAAGCCAGGGTCGGTAGCGCCCGAATCCCAAATCCGCCTTCAGTTCACTCTCTAACGTCGCGTCGTCAACGCGATTAATCTCCAAGGTGAAGAAAATCAGGTGACTTCCAATCTCCGTCACCCGCTCGTTCATCGTCTGATAAAACTGGCCATAGACCGCATTGGAGCTATCGGAGGAGAAAAGCAGCTGGGCATAAGACATGATCCGGCCCAAAATTTCCTCAACCCGCTCATATTCGGCGATCGCGGCCGCGAGCACGCCACCTGGGCTGGAGGCAAGCTTTCCTGTGTAACGATCCTTGAAGGCTCGCGCCAACGCGTCCGCCTCGCCGAGATCAGCCTGTAATTTCGGACTATCTGGCGCCGGGTAAAGGTCGGACAGATCCCAGCCCGGTAGGCTCTCAGCGTTCGTGGCTTCGGACATCTTGACGCGGTTCCCTTGGCTGCTGCGTTCCCGACAGATGTAGGGTAGGAACCGTCCGCGTCAAAGGTGTACCGCCAGGCCAATCCGCGTGGGGGGAGGATTCGTGGAGAGCTATCCGACATGGCCGAACCTGGCCACGATGACGTTTGACCTGGCCCGAAAATGGCCTGGCAAAGGACTTCTTCGCGCCTATCGGGACAACGCCTGGCACAGCACCACCTGGGCGGAATTCGGTCGGATGACCGCATCATGCGCCCGTCACCTCCGGGCGCAGGGCATCGTGGCGGGCGATCGTGTCGTGATCTGCGCCGAAAACCGTCCAGACTACCCGATCGCCGAGGTCGCGCTGATGGCCATTCGTGCCGTGCCGGTGCCCACTTACACGACGAACACCGTTGACGATCATGCCCACATCCTGCGCGATTCGGGCGCGCGCGCAGCGATTGTATCGTCGGGCGCGCTGGCAGTTCGAATGCGTGCGGCAGCCGACAAGGCTGATGGCCTGGATCTGCTGTTGGAAATCGGAAGCGAGCACTGGAACAGGATGCTCGCCGACACGATGCCTCCCGACGATATCATGCGGGAGGCCGATATGATCCCGCCTACCGCGATGGCGTGCCTGATATATACGTCCGGGACAGGCGGAGCGCCTCGGGGCGTGATGCTGCCGCACCGCTGCATCCTGTCCAACTGCCGCGGGGCATTCGAGCTGGTGCGGCCACTGCGGCTCAAAGATGAGATCTATCTGTCCTATCTCCCGCTCTCCCATAGCTATGAGCACACGGTCGGCAACTTCTTCTTCGCCAGCCTTGGCTCCGAGATCGTGTATTCGCGCGGTGTGGAGCACCTCGCCGCGGATATGCTGGCGGTTCGTCCGACAATTCTGACCGCCGTGCCTCGGGTTCTGGAAGTGATCCGGGGCCGTGTCATGACCCAGGTGGCCCAGCAACCCCCGTGGAAGCAGCAACTGTTCCATCGGGCGATGAACATTGGGTACAAGCGATTGGACGAGGTCCCTCTGTCACTGTTCGAGCGGCTGATTGATCCCATCCTCGATCGTATCGTGCGCGCGAAAGTTCGCGACCGGTTCGGCGGACGCCTCAAGGCGGCGGTGTCCGGCGGCGCGCGGCTGGAACCGGACGTTGGCCGATTTTTTCACGCGCTCGGCATAATGCTGTTGCAAGGCTACGGTCAGACAGAGGCCGGTCCCGTGATCAGCGCGACGCCCCCGGAAGCGATCCGTATCGACACGGTCGGTCCCCCGCTTCTCGGTGTCGAATTGCGGCTCGGTAGCGACGGCGAAATTCTGGTTCGCGGTGACCTGGTCATGGACGGCTACTGGGGCCGTCCTCAGGACACGGCGTTGGCGATCCAGGACGGTTGGCTGCATACTGGCGATATCGGCTCGATCGATGAGCGCGGCAACCTGCGGATCACCGATCGCAAGAAGGATATGATCGTGTTGTCAGGGGGAGAGAATGTCTCCCCGGCGAAAATCGAAGGCATGTTGATGGCTGAACCCGAGATCGCTCAGGCCGTGGTCGCGGGTGACGGCCGAGCGGGTCTCACCGCGCTGCTGGTTCCCGCCGAGGGTCATGATGAGGTGTCCGTCGCGCTGGCGCTCACCCGCACCAATCATCGGTTATCCATCACCGAGCGGATTCGCCGGCACGCGGTGGTGAAAGCGTTTACGGTTGACAATGGATTGCTGACACCCACGCATAAGATTCGCCGGCTGATGGTCATCCGCGCCAACGCCGAGATTCTCGCACAGTTGCACGCATAACAGACAGGACGGTTGGCCTCTGGCCATCCCCGGCGGTTGGCGTCACATCCCCAGCGCGCGCCGGTAGACGTCAAGGAGCGTTTCCAGTTCCTCGACTTCGGCGGCTTCCTGTTTACGAATGCGGATCAGCTGTCGCAGCGCCTTTACGTCGAAACCGGCGGATTTGGCCTCCGAATAAATGTCCTTGATGTCGGCGCCCAGAGCCTTCCGCTCTTCCTCGAGCCGCTCAATCCGCTCAACGATACTCCGCAATCGATCGGCGGCTACGCCTCCGGTCTTCAGTTCTTCACGGTCAACCGGTTTCGCTGCCATCCCACCCCCCTTGCTTGTTCTGGAAAGCGGGCGGGGATAGCGGGCGATTGGGACCCGGTCAATGACCGGGATGCGATTTCGCCAATGCGGCCTTCTGCTCCTGGGTTGCCTCTTTCTGATATTTGGCCTGCCATTCCTTGTACGGCATGCCGTAGACGATCTCCCGTGCCTCCGGATCGGTAAGCCCAAGCCCTTTCGACTCGGCGGCTTCGCGATACCATCGGCTGAGACAATTTCTGCAAAAGCCGGCGAGATTCATCAGGTCGATGTTCTGCACGTCGGTCCGCTCGCGCAGGTGCTGCACCAGGCGGCGGAACGCGGCGGCCTCCAACTCGGTAGTGGTGGCGGCGTCAGGTTTGGGTTCGGGCATGGTATTCCTCCTATCCTCACGGCTAAATTGGTGCCGACGATCACAATCCGCCATAGTTTCGCCGCGTCCAGTGGGAGATAGCAAGCGATGACCTGGGACGACGCGCGAGCCCGCGCGGTTTTGCGCCGCCTTTTCGACGCCGCGGTGGCCGCTGCCGACCCGCGCCGTGTTCTGGCCGCGCATTTACCTGAGAAGCCAGTCGGTGGTCGTTGCGTCGTCGTCGGTGGTGGCAAATCAGCTGCCGTCATGGCGGCTGCCTTGGAAGACGCCTGGCCGGATGTCGCGCTGGAAGGTACGGTGGTGACCCGCTATGGCCACGCGGTCCCGACCCGTCGCATCGAGGTGATCGAAGCGTCGCACCCCGTGCCTGATGCTAACAGCGAACGCGGTGCACGGCGTCTTCTGGAGCGTGTCCAGGGTTTGGGCGCACAGGATCTGGTGATCGCATTGATCTCTGGCGGCGCATCGGCGCTGCTCGCCGCCGCGGCGCCGGGACTGTCGTTAAATGACAAACAGGCCATCAATCGAGCTCTGTTGGCGAGCGGGGCAAATATTGGCGAGATGAACACGGTCCGGAAGCACCTGTCGGCCATCAAAGGCGGACGTCTGGCCGCCGCGGCGGCCCCGGCCCAGGTGGTGACGTTGGCAATCAGTGATGTGCCTGGTGACGACCCGGCCGTCATTGGGTCAGGGCCCACGGTCCCTGACCCAACGACGTTCGCCGACGCGCGGGCCGTGATCGAGCGCTACGGGATTAAACCATCCGCGGCGGTCGTCGCACGATTGCGACAGGACGAGGACGAAACGCCGAAGCCCGGCAGCCTGCCGCATAGCAAATTTCGTTTGATCGCGACGCCGATGATGGCACTGCTGGCGGCCTCGGACCTGGCGCGCGACATGGGTCTGACACCATTGATTCTGGGCGATGCGCTCGAAGGTGAGGCTCGAGAGGTTGGCATCGTTCACGCCGGCATCGCTCGCTCGATCCAAACCCACGGTAAGCCCGTCACGCCACCCGCGGTCCTGCTGTCCGGGGGGGAAACGACCGTTACAATCGGGCCGAGCCCAACCGGTCACGGAGGCCGCAATACGACGTTCTTGCTCGGGCTGGCTCTGGCGCTGGGCGGAAGCGCCGGAGTCTGGGGCATCGCCGGGGATACCGACGGGATCGACGGAATGGATGACGTCGCCGGCGCGATGTTGGCGCCGGACACGCTCGCCAGGGTGCGGGCGAAGGGCCTGGATCCACGCGGAATGCTCGCGGCCCATGATAGCCACGGTCTCTTCAATGCCATTGGCGATGCCATTCGCATTGGTCCGACGCTGACCAACGTCAACGACTTCCGCGCTATTCTGATCGCCTGAAGGACATTCCATGGCTGCCCGCCCCAAGCTGCGCCGACGCCGCCGCACAAAGATCATCGCCACGCTTGGACCGGCCAGTTCTTCGCCCGAGATCCTGGCTCGGCTGTTTCAGGCTGGCGCGGACGTCTTCCGTCTGAATTTCTCTCACGGTACGCATGATGATCACGCCAAACGTTTCGCGATGATCCGAGAACTGGAGGAGAAGTTCGATCGCCCAATTGGCATTTTGGCCGATGTTCAGGGTCCTAAACTGCGTGTTGGCCGCTTCTCCGGCGGGCGGGCGCATTTATTGGCTGGTCGGCCGTTTCGGCTGGATCTGAACGCCACGCCCGGCGATTCAAACCGCGTCAACCTGCCCCACCCCGAGATCATCGAGGCGGCGACCATCGGTGCCATGCTGTTGATCGACGATGGCAAACTTCGGCTCAGGGTCGTGCATAAGCGCGCCGATGCCTTGGAGACCGAGGTCATGGTCGGCGGCTCTATTTCCGACAACAAGGGTGTCAATGTGCCGGACATTGTCCTGCCAATCCCCGCGCTGACCGAGAAAGATCGTGTGGACCTGGAATTCGCGGTCAGTCACGGCGCCAACTACATCGGCCTTTCGTTCGTGCAACGCCCGCAGGACGTGGCGGAGGCAAAAGAACTGATCGACGGCCGGGCCTGGACCATGGTGAAGCTGGAAAAGCCGCAGGCGTTGGATAATCTCGACGCGATCCTCGCGCTGACTGACGCGGTCATGGTCGCGCGTGGCGATCTCGGCGTCGAGTTACCACCGGAGGAGGTCCCGCTCGCGCAAAAGAGGATCGTCCGTCTGGCACGCCAGCTCGGCAAGCCGGTCGTGGTGGCGACGCAAATGCTGGAAAGCATGATGACAGCCCCGGCGCCGACAAGGGCGGAAGCCTCGGATGTGGCAACCGCTGTCTTTGACGGCGCCGATGCGGTCATGCTGTCAGGCGAAACCGCCGCCGGACAATATCCTTATGAGGCGGTGAACATGATGGACCGCATTGTCGCCCGCGTGGAACAGGACGCGGGCTGGCGATCCATGATTGATTCATCGAGAGCCGCACCGGAACACTCCGCGGCGGGCGCGATCGCGTCCGCGGCCAGCCAGGTTGTGCATACCATTGGCGCACGCGCCATCGTCGCGTTTACGGCCTCCGGTAGCACGGCGTTACGAGTGGCACGCGAACGGCCTGACTCACCGGTGATCGGATTAACGCCGTTAATGGATACCGCTCGCCGACTGGCTGTGGTGTGGGGGGTCCACGCGGTGGTTGTTCCGGAAGTTCATTCCATGGGCGAAGCGGTCGCCCGTGCGGCGCGGGCGGCTTTGACAGAGGGGTTCGCCGCTCATGGCGAAGAGATCGTTGTTACGGCTGGTATACCGTTTGGTCAGCCTGGAACAACCAACGCACTCCGGGTCGCGACGGTTAAATAGCAAGGTACGTCAGGACAGACGCAGCCCGGTTTCCGCATCGAACACATGAATTTCCGCCGGGGGAAATGCAACGGTCAAAATATCGCCTTCCGGCGCCCTGCCCCCGAGCCTGAGCACCACGGCCGCCTCGCCCAGTGCCGCCAGACGTCCATGAACCAGCGTCTCCGAGCCAAGAGGTTCGACAAGGTCGATCCTGAGCGGAACGCCTTCTGGGTCAATGCGGATATGTTCCGGCCGCACACCTATGGTGAGAGCCGTTCCCTCCGGTCGATCACGCCGTCCATCAATAAAACGCAACAGAGGCCCAGCCTCCAGCTTCGCCGCGGAACCTGATTCGGTCAGAATCGCCGGCAGAAAATTCATCGCCGGAGCGCCGATAAATCCAGCGACGTAGGTATCAGCCGGATGATCGAAGACCTCCATCGGCGTCGCCAGTTGCGCGGGTCGGCCCTGATGCAGCACCAGCAACCGGTCGCCGAGGGTCATCGCCTCCACCTGATCATGCGTCACATAGAGGCTCGTGACGCCCAGTCGACGCTGTAGCCGGCGAATTTCCGCGCGTGTTCGCACCCGCAAGGTTGCGTCGAGATTGGACAGCGGCTCATCGAACAGGAACAGCTTGGGCTCACGCACGATAGCACGGCCCATGGCGACGCGTTGACGTTGGCCACCGGAGAGTTGCCGAGGTTTCCGGCCCAGGAGTTCCGACAGGCCCAGAAGGGATGCGGCAACGTCGACCCGGCGAGCGATGTCTTCGCGGGACAGACCTCGGATGCGCAGCCCGTACGCCATGTTGTCAAATACCGTCATGTGCGGGTAAAGCGCGTAATTTTGGAACACCATCGCGATGTCACGTGCTGACGGATCAACGGACGTGATATCGCGCCCTTCCAATAAAATTCGCCCGGCGGACGGTGTTTCCAGACCGGCGACCATCCGCAGCAAGGTTGACTTGCCGCAGCCGGAGGCCCCGACGATCACCAGCATTTCTCCGCTCGTCAGAGAGAGGTCGATCTGACGCAACACCTCTGTCGTGCCGAAGCTTTTACGGAGGCCGACCAACTCTAGCATGGCCATCTATTTCTCGCCCTCCGTCAATCCGGTGACAAACCAACGCTGCATCAACACGACGACCACGACCGGCGGCAATAGGGCTAGCATCGCCGTGGCCATGACCGCGCTCCAATCAGTTTCCGTCTCAACCGCTATCATTTTAACGATGCCAATCACGATCGTATCCAGCCGTGGATTCGTCGCGACAAGCAGAGGCCAGAGATATTGATTCCAACCATAAATGAAAAGGATGACGAATAAGGCGGCGATATTTGCCCCGGACACGGGAAGCACGATGTCCCAGAGAAAGCGTAGCGGACCGGCTCCGTCCATGCGCGCGGCTTCCACAAGCTCATCAGGAATTGCAACGAAAACCTGGCGAAACAACAGCGTAGCCGTCGCCGAAGCGATGAGAGGCAGCCACAACCCAGTGAAGGTATTGATCAATCCAAGATCTGACATGACCGAATACGTCGGGATAATCCGCACTTCAACAGGCAGCATCAGCGTAATAAAGATCAACCAGAACGCCAGCTGGCGGCCTGGGAACCGGAAGAACACGACGGCGAAAGCGGACAAAACCGAAATGATGATCTTGCCGATCGCGATTGCGAGCGCCATGCCCAGCGATATCACAAGCATCCGGGGCACGGGACCTGCCAGGACACGAGAGTAGGCACTGAAGCCTTCGTGGCCTGGCAGGACCGAGAGGTCACCTCTGGCTATCGCGGCGGAATCTTGCGTTGAACCAACGAGAACAAGCCACAAGGGTACGACGAACAAGATCGCGCCAAGCAACAGAACCGCATGTGCGACAGGATCGCGTCGCGGATTCATGTCGACTGCCGCCGGCCAAGAAAGCGGAACTGCAATGCGGTCAAACCAATGACACCAATCATCAGAATGACCGACTGGGCCGAGGAGGATCCGATATCCAGGTTCACGACCCCATCGCGATAAACTTTCACCACAAGCGTCTCCGTCGCTTTCCCCGGCCCGCCTTGGGTAAGGGCCTGAATGGTCCCAAACGTGTCAAAGGCGGCATAAACCAGATTAACCACAAGGAGGAAAAATGTCGTTGGCGCCAAAAGAGGAAATGTGATCGTACGAAACCTGTGCCACCCTCGGGCACCGTCCATTCGGGCGGCCTCGAGGACTGTACGCGGGACAGACTGCAATCCAGCGAGAAAGAAAATAAAATTATAGCTGACCTGCTTCCACGCACAGGCCAGCACGATCATCAGCATCGCCTGCGCGTCATTGAGGTGATAATCCCAGGCAATGCCGTGCCGATTCAACCAGGCACCCAGGATACCGATCCTCGGCTGCAGCAAAATAATCCACAGGACCGCCGCCATCGCCGGCGCGATCGCGTAGGGCCAGATCAGCAATGTTCGATAAGTCATCCGTCCGCCAATTTCTCGATCCGCGAACACCGCCAGGAGCAAGGCCAGACTCATTGACACCGCGCTAACCGCGCTCATGAAGAACACAGTGCGGCCAATTGAGTCGCGGTAGAGCGGGTCGGTGAAGAGCTCGACAAAATTGTCGAAGCCCGCGAACTGGCTATGCAGTCCGAATGGATCCTGTCGTGTCAGGCTTGACCACACCGCCTGGCAGGCAGGCCAAAGAAAGAATATGAGGGTCAGCAGAAACTGCGGTGCGACCAACGCCACGGGCAGCAGGCGGTGCCCGAAGATCGTTCGCCGCTCCATCAGCCGCCGACAGATTTCTGAAATTCGCGCAGCACCCGGTTGCCACGGCTGACTCCATTGTCCAAAGCCTGGTTCGCGGACTGCTGACCTTGCAGGGCTTTTTCGGTTTCCTCGTACAGAATGTTCCTTATTTCGGAAAGTCGGCCGAGCCGTAAACCACGCGAATTCGCCGTGACCTTACCGCGCGCGAGTTGCTTGATTGGAATGTCGGCTCCCGGCTGTTTTTCGTAGTAACCATCAGCCTTCGATTTCTCGTAGCCCCCGAATGTCACCGGCACATACCCGGTTGTCTGATGGAAGTGCGCATCTTGCTCCGGGATCGCCAGAAACTTCAGGAATTGGGCCACCGCCTTATATTCCGCCGCGGTTCGCTGCTTCGTGGTCATCGTCCACAGACTGGCACCACCGATGATCGAATTGATCGGGTTCGCATTGACCTCCGGATCGATCGGCAACAGCGCGGCGGCCCATTTGAATTTCGCGTTGGCGGCGATCAGCCCGCGCCCGGCGGACGAGCCAAATCCGATCGCGGCCTGGCCGGAATAAAACAACGCATCCGGCACTGTGTCACGACCGCCGTATTCGTAGAGCCCCTCCTTCGCCATACCCAACAGCCGATCCCATTGCTTCACCTGCTGAGGACCATTGAATCTGAGTTCAGCGTCGAGACCTTCAAAGCCGTTCGCCTTGGTCGCGAACGGCAGGTCATGGATTGCGCCGTATTGCTCCAACTGAACCCAAATCATCCAGGAACTCGTGACGGAAAATTTCACCGCGCCCATCGCGGGCGTCCCAATCTTCTCTTTGATGGCCCGCGCCGCGGCGACCACCTCGGGCCAGGTCGCGGGCGCTTTCTCGGGATCCAGGCCAGCGGCCGCGAACACGTCCTTATTGTACCACATCACCGCCGTTGACGAATTGAACGGCATTGACGCCAACCGCCCGTCCGGCAAGCTGTAATAGCCACGCACACCGGGGATATAGACGGCGGGATCAAGGTCTACGCCGGTTTCCTCCGCCAGCTTCCAGACCTGCTTGGTCGCCGGGCCGGAGGCGAGCATCGATCCAGTGCCGACCTCGAAAATCTGCACCAGGTGCGGCGCCTGGTCCGCCCGCCACGCCGCGATCGCCGCGGTGAGCGTTTCAGGATACCCCCCCTTGTAGATGGGCTGAACCTCCGCCTCGGACTGGCTTTCACTGAACGCCCGCGCGAGGCGGTTGATCTCGTCGGCGTTGGGCCCGGTCATGGCGTGCCACCACACGACCTGAATTTTGCTGGACTGACCACGGGCATGATTAATCGCGGCAATTGGGGCCGCGGCCGTGGCGGCGAGAAGGGTGCGGCGCTTCATGAATTGTTTCCTCGGCTGGTTCGTTGCTCTGGCGTAGCTGGCCAGTGTTACCGTTCGTTTACAATGACATGACCAGTCCGTGAAGCGCTGCCTGACTTCGCGGTCAACCCATTTGGCGCAGTGCCGCCACGATGATCATGATGCCCTGCGCGTGCCATCGTTGCACGGCCTTGTGGTCCGCGCCCAGAGCAACACCCAGACGCCGCCAGGAGTACAAGTGGCGGTCCGTTATCGGATGCACCAGACTCCGTGCACCTACGACTCGTCGTAGGACATAACGGTCGTTGGGGATCAAACCGATCCACGCGAGAGCCACGTCCATCCGGTCGATCTTTTCCGCCGACGGCACCGCCGGACGAATTCGCGCCGCTTCCCAACCGTAGGCTTCCAATGCGGTCCGAACAATATCGATCGAGGAACTCCGCAGGCGCGTTGACCATCCGGTGCCCGGAAGTGCCAGCAACGTGGCTCCCGCCTCCTCCAGGCGAAACGTCACGTAATCAGCATCCACCAGACAATCGAAATCGACGGTCCGGGGTCGGAGCCGGCCGAGATGCCGCGCCCGACTCGCGCCGGGCCGCGCGACGTCAGGCTTTGGGCTCACAATTTGGTCTGTTTTCATGACGGTTCCTGCTCCAACCCGTGCAAAGCGATCATCGAACGGGAACCGGTACGGGGTATGGCATTCCCTCCAACGACATTCCCTTGATGATGAAACCCCAGGTTTCCGGGTGACCCGGCGGCAGCGCCGGGCGGTCGGGATCTTCCGATGCCGGCTCAAAATCGGGGGGAGGAAGACGGGCACCGAGACGACGACCCCGCTCGATGACAGTCCACCGTGTCACTCCCACGGCGACCGCGATGCAGTCCCATGACGCACTTTCAGCGCGCATTCGCTTGATTTTCATATCCTGGACCTCGGTCCATTCGATCCTTTTCGGCACATCGGCCTCCTCGGTCAGGAACATAAAGAGAACAATTAGATTGTTAGTCATATCGGCCCAATATGTCAATTATAATAACGTCGCCGATGGAACACATCCGACAGGAGTTGTGACCTTCGCTACCCCGGGGGAATTTTGGTTGATAAGGCGAAAAAGCCCTGGATCAGTTAGTTAGGTTGAGCTAGACTAACAGCATGAGTAACCCAACCGAGATGGGCATCCGAATCCGAGATGTTCGCCGTGAGCGAGGCTGGACCCAGGATCAGCTCGCGAATGCCGTCGGCGTGTCACGCAGCGCGGTCGCCCAATGGGAGACCGGGCGCGCCGGACAGGTCACAACGAACCTGACTCGCGTGGCCGAGGTTCTGGAGGTCGGTGTCGAATACCTGATGTACGGGGATGATAAACGTGCTCCCGCTGAGGCCCGATTGGGTGACGAACTAGCCCTGCTGCGGCTTTATAGGGAATGCTCGGCCGAAGACCGCCAACTCCTGTTGCGGACCGCGCGACGTCTTGTCGCTGTATCGCGGCGAGAGGCAGAGATAGCGGCAACCTAGCCGCTTTCGGCAATTATGGCGACGACGAGCACGCGAACTCGCATAATCGAGATGCCGTTTTTTTGACAAAGAGCACAACCAAAGTCAGACATCGAAGAGACACCACCCAAGGACACAGGTGGCTCGGAAGTGATCAACTGGGGTGGTCGCCGGAAACCGAACTCGTCGTCAAGGGGCGAGCCTCGGTTGAGACCCACCCCATACAGCCAAAAGTTTCCGCACGGGGGCTGGGGATTCAGTGGCCGATTCGACAGCCCCGTCAATGAAATCGAATTAATCCGCGAATTTCGATTCGTGGACTCGATTGAGACTCAGGAGCGGTTATATTATGAACGTGAAATTCCTCCCGTGACGCGGGAGGCGGCCAGGCGGCAACCGAAAGAGCCCGGATAAGAGGACCATCAGCATGTGGCGCGCGCGTTTGATGATCGGAGTAACATCGGTCCTGGCCTTAAGCGCTTGTGCCGTGCCACCACCGTCGGGACCTCGGGTCATGGCGCTTCCCGGCGCGGGTAAGGACTTTGGCACCTTCCAACAGGAAGATGCGATGTGCCGGCAATTTGCCTCCAACCAATCCGGCGGCGCCGCCGGCGCGCAAGCCGCTACGAACAACGCGGTTGGCACCGCCGTGGCGGGAACCGCCATCGGGGCAGGTGTGGGTGCCGCGCTTGGATCTCTGAGCGGCCAGATGGGCGCGGGCGCCGCGATCGGTGGCGCGGCGGGGGCGCTGGTAGGCGGGTCCGCGGCCGCGAGCGGTGCGCAGCTTTCCGCGGCAGACCTCCAACAACGTTATGACACGAGTTACACACAGTGCATGTATGCAAACGGCGACTCAGTGCAAAGCCCACCCGGCGGATACAACGTGGGCGGTCCGGGTCCCTACCCATATTACGGACCAGGCTACGTCGCTGGACCAGCGGTTGTGGTCGGGACGGGTTGGGGTTGGGGATGGCGGCATGGTTATTGGCGCCACTGGTGATGATGCCCCGTTAATTGCCGCGTCGGGAGTGCCTTGCCGAGCAGGCACTCCGCGCGCAGTAATCTGACCCAATTCCGGCTCGCCTCTCCCGCGACGACCACCGCCTGGTCAGCGAAGCGTGTTATGAGGGCTCAGCAGTGATACTGGTGCCGATGTTTTGGAATTCCTGCGAAAGGTCGTTCGCCAACAGCGCGAACCCGACCGCGATGGTCGCGACGATGACCCCGGCAATCAATCCGTACTCAAGGGCGGTGACGGCCCGGCGATCTGCCCTCAGCTTAAGCCACAGTGTTGCATATTGAAGCACGGTCCCCAACTCCATACAGTGATGAACGAGGTGACGTGTGCCATGGGGTCGATTTCAAGAGAGCTTCAAATCGAGCCGCAAATCGCGAGTGGGCGCGCGTTTCTTGGACAAACTCTGTAACCTGTCCGAAAGGAAATCGTGGCGGGCGGCCGGCGCCGCCCGCTCGGGTCGCGGTGAATTAGCTGTTCGGGCCGCGTTCCATGGAAACCGGCTGCCAACGGCGAAGGCTTGAACTCATCAAAACCGCTGGGTTCACACAACTCATCGGCCATCTGCCGCTGAGCACCACCGCCAGTTCCCGGCCGACATGCCGCTTGCGCGCCGGATCAAAGCGGGCGGACGCGGACGCGGTATGCGCACTGAGTGTCACATTCGGCATTCCCAGGATCGGGTTATTGTTGCCTGGGGGCTCGATTTCGAGCACGTCGAGGCCAGCATGGGCGATCCACCCCTCCTGAAGCGCCTTAATAAGGGCGGACTCCTGAACAGTCGGACCGCGTCCCGTGTTGATAAATATGGCGGTCTTCTTCATTAGGCGGAAATGCTTTTCCATCAACATCCCTTCCGCCTCGGGCGTAGCCGGCGCATGCATTGAAACGAAATCGGACTGTGACAACACCTCCTCCAGAGTGCATGGCATGACCCCGTGCTCGATCATCACGAGTTCCTCGACGTACGGGTCATAGGCAATAACGCGCAGGCCAAACGGCTTCGCGCGTTTGGCCACGGCGCGGGCGACATGGCCAAACGCGATCAGTCCGAGCGTCTGTCCGTTCAGGCGGGGGATATTCAGTAGCGCGGGCCGCCCTTCGCGCCACCGTCCTTCGCGCACCATGCGATCCTGCTCGATCGTTCGGCGAAAGCTCGATAGCAACAGCATCATCGCGTGATCGGCGACTTCTTCAATGAACGTATCGGGGCAATTCGTGACAGGTATTCCCCGAGCCGTTGCCGCGACGACATCAACGCTGTCGACGCCGACCGATCCGAGTACGATGGCACGGCACTTCGAGGGCAGGCCATCAATGATCTTCTTCGTAATCCGTATCCCCTTCGCGTACACCGCGTCGGCATCCTGGGCGAACTTTATGAAACCATCTTCGTCGGTTGGTCCCTCGACGATCTCCGCGTCCATTCCCTGCAAGGGCTCCATCTCATAGTCATATCCGCCGCCCGCGACGGTGAAGCTCGCCCCCGCGGGGGTCGCGATTTTGAACTTTGCCACAAGTCTTCTCCTTTAGTGTTTCGGCGGGCGTGCCCGGACCGCCTTCTCATTCACATCGATGCCCCATCCCGGGCCTTTGGGCAGGACGAATTCTCCGTTCTCGATCGTCGGAACCACCGTATAAAACTCATCCCGCCAAGGCGCGCTGTCGATGTCGATCTCCATCACGCGGAAATTCGGCACCACCGCGCTGAACGTCGCGCTGATCGCGCTACAGAGGTGTCCGTAGAAATTATGCGGTGCCGCATTGATCTCATAGACATCAGCCATGGCCGCGATCTTGAGTGACTCGTTCAGCCCGTTCCAGATGACGTCGATGATGGCCACATCGGTCGCGTAGTTGTCGAAGAACGGTTTGAACTCGCGCCGGCCATGCAATGTTTCGCAGGAGGCGATGGGACAAGGTGCGGCACGCTTGATTTCCGCCAGAGCTGGCGCGTCATGCGTGTCTACCTCCAGCCAGGTCAGGTTTGCCGGCGTTACAGCCTCGGCGATACGCTTGAATCCTTCGGTCTTGAAATTGAAATTGATATCGAGATGGATACCCATATCGGGGCCAACAGCATTCCGAATTGCCATCAATTGTTCGATCACGCCCCGCGTCAGTTTGTTATCCCAGTTCAATTCTGGCCAACCCGGCGTTCGACCAAATCCTGGGACAAATGACGACAACGCTCCATCAACAGATGGCATGATATTGGTTTTCAGAGCGCGAAAGCCAAGCTTTCTTACCTCCTCGGCGTGCCGCGCGAGATCGTCATAGTTGGATAGCGGTGGAACGCCCATCAGGGCGGCGCTGCGAACCCGATATGTGCCAAAATGCGACCAGTAAACCGGGATACGATCACGAACAGGGCCGCCAAACAGTGCGTAGACTGGCACACCATACGCCTTACCGGTCACATCAAGAAGCGCGTTTTCGATCGCGGCGAGCGCCTGTTGGTTAAGCCCTCCACGTGACTGGCGGGTCAACACATGCAAGTGCTGTGTCACCTGTTCAAACATCCGAGGATCGCGACCGATCAGAACCGGTGACAAACCTCGGATCACATCGGACAAACCCGTGGAACCAAAGCTTTCATTGAACTCCGACCAACCGACTATTCCGTCGTCGGTGGTGATCTTCAGAAAGGAAAACATGCGCCAACCGGCGTCGGCCTGAAGGGTCTCGATCCGCGTGATTTTCACCCGTTTCCTCCTCGTCTGGCGCTTCCTGCCCGCGATATCTCGCACACTGAACGGGTGCTCGGCAAGGCACATTCCCCGGCGAGAACCTTAGTGCTGCGTTTCGCAAATTCGGTGACGTATTTTTGCGCCGACTCGTGACGGCATGACAAAGTTCTCCTCAGCATGGAGGATCCATCATGCCGAGGCGGAGCCCTTTCGTGATCCGACTGACCGAAGATGAGCGAGCCGAACTGGAGGCGCGCTGCAAGGAGTATACGTCGCCGTATCGCGATGTCGTGCGAGCGAAGATCGTGCTCCTGGCGAGCGAGGGGCTTGGCAACGACCGTATAGCCGCTCAGCTCGGCATGCCACGCCAGATCGCCAGTAAATGGCGTCAGCGGTTCTGCATCCATCGGCTGTCGGGTCTTGACGACCGACCGCGCGGCGGGCGACCAGCCCGCTTTTCCCCCCAATGTCGTGGTCGCGATCAAGGCATTGGCCTGTGAGTTGCCGTCACGCCGTGGTCTGCCCTTGGCTCGTTGGTCCGTCGCCGAACTGCGTCAGGAGGCGGTGGCCAGCGGCATCGTCGCCCAGATCAGCGGTACCACGCTCTGGCGCTGGCTGGGCCAGGACGCATTACGCCCCTGGCGCCATCGTAGCTGGATTTTTCCCCGTGACCCGCACTTCGCCCGCAAGGCTGGCCAGGTCATCGATCTGTACCAGCGCCGCTGGAAAGGTGCGGCGCTGGGGCCGCGCGATTACGTGCTCTGCATCGACGAGAAAACCAGCATTCAGGCGAGGCGGCGCAAACATCCGTCGTTGCCCCCAGCACCAGGGCGACCAATTTACGTTGAGCACGAATACGAGCGCGCCGGCGCCTTGGCCTACCTCGCCGCATGGGACGTACATCGGGCCAGGCTGTTCGGCCGCTGCGAGCGCAAGAACAGCATAGCGGCGTTCCTTCTCCTCGTCGGCCAGGTCATGGGCCGGGAACCTTATCGGTCAGCGCGTCGTGTGTTCCTGATTGCCGACAATGGCTCCTGCCACCGTGGTCGACGCGCCGCCGATCGTCTTCGAACCAGATGGCCCAACATCATTCTGGTTCATACTCCGGTTCACGCCAGTTGGCTCAACCAAATCGAGGTCTACTTCTCGGTCGTTCAGCGCAAGCTGCTTACCCCGAGCGACTTCAAGAGTTCGGCCGACCTGAAGCGGAACGTGATGGCCTTCCAGGCTCGCTACCAACGGGCCGCCAAACCGTTCAGGTGGACCTTCAGACGCCGCGATCTGCACGTACTTCTCACCAAACTCAGGAAGCGGCGCGGTCATACCGGAAAGTTCCGGGGTCGTAATACGTCGCCGTAATTGCGAATCTCGGTACTTAGACACATCGGGGAAGACCACTTGATCGACCAACCCATGGCGATGCCTCGCCAACCAGGTGCTGATGCTTCTTCCGCTTCGGGCGATGCGGCAGCCCGTGCGCTGTCTAACCTCCGGTCAGCGCCATCAACTCGTTCAAATTTTTCAGCGCCTCGAAACCACTGATCCTGGAGATCAGCGCCATACAACGTCCGCGCCCGAGGACCGGTTCAACGAGACCGACAAATTTTTCCTCCAAACGGCGCCCTTGATCCGCTGCATCCGAGGCCGCGACCCCCGAATCGTGTCTGGCGCTGAGGCGTGTGCCATCCGTGAGCAAAAGCTCGACCTCGGCGAAGGTGTTCGGAATGCCACGCCGAAAATCGAGATGCACCTTATCGCGCAATCGTACCAAATCCGGATCAGCGGCTACGGATTCGGAATATGTCGACAAACGCCCGGTATCAAATCCGGCGAGGCCCATTGCCGCCGCGAGCCGCAGCGAGAACTTCGCTTCCAGGCCAGTGCGCGGTGCTGGAATATTACAAATCCTATCGCAGGACTCCTCAAGTTGAATCCGAATATGTTCAATGCGATCGGGCGTCACACCGAATTGTTCTCGCAGCTTCCGAGTCGCCTCGATCGAGGAATGGACCATATAACAAGCCGCATGGTACTTAAAGAGATTACTGAGAATATACCAACCACGCTCGGGAATCTCCGATGCGCGCTCCGGATGGAAATCCGGACTGTGAGTGCTGGCGAAACCCTGTTGGCACTCGATGACGTCCGCTCGGCTGGTGAAGCCTCGCATCGCCAACTTCGCCGCCATCAGTCCATGATAGGACGCTTTCCCCGCATGCAAGGGTTTGCACATCGTTCCAAACATGGATTTCAGCCCCGCCGCCTGTGTGCCGGCGATCCCGAGAGTGTTGACGAATTGCTCTTCCCCTATCCGCAACAGATGCGCGCACGCCGCGGCCGCACCGAAACTGCCGATCGTGGCGGTGGCATGGAAGCCGAGTACATCATAATGACCCGGCGCCAGCACCCGGCCGACGCGGCATTGGAGTTCATAGCCCGCGACAAACGCGGTCAGGACCTCTTCACCAGACGAGCCGCGTTCCTCCGCCAAGGCCAGCAGCGCCGGAAGGATCGCGACCGAGGGATGGCCTGGCATCGCCAGGTTCACGTCATCAAAATCAAGCGCGTGTGCCGCGGCGCCATTGATCAGCGCGGCCGAGGCAGCCGGCAAACGGTCGACCTGACCAAATATCGTCGTGTTCTCATGACCGCCCTGCTCCCTGAGTTCGGCGAACAGTATCCTGGTCAATTCGTCGGATGCACCGGCCACGCCGCAGGCGATATAATCAAGCACGCACTGACGCGCCCAGGTGCGAGTCTCTTCAGGAATATCAGCAAGTGTCAGCGCTCGGGCCTGTTTGGCCAAAGCCCTGGTCAGCCCTTTGGCTTGAACGTCAATGATAGCGTTCATTGGCTGCCTCCTCCGAATCCGTCAACGGCCATTATAAACTGGCTTCCGCTTCTCGTTGAACGCACGAATGCCTTCTCGGCGATCTTCTGTCGGGACCATGCGGTTATAAGCCTCGATCTCAAACATCATTCCACTGCGCAGGTCCATGTTCAAACCCATGTTCACGGCCTGCTTGAGCTGACGGGTTGAAATTGGCGCGTTACCCGCGATGACGGCGGCCGTCTCCAACGCATCCCGCAACAGAGAATCAGCTTCGCAGATCCGGTTGACCATGCCCCATTCCAAGGCCTCTCGCACCGAGAAAGGCCGGCCAGTCAACATTATTTCCTTGGCACGCCGCGCACCCACCGCCCTGGGCAGGTTTTGGGTGCCACCCGCGCCGGGCATGATGCCCAGGGTCACTTCGGTCAACGCGAACCGCGCGTGCTCAGCAGCGTAGATAAAGTCAGCGCACAGCGAGATTTCCAGCCCACCCGCGTAAGCAGCGCCATTGACGGCGGCGATGATCGGAACCGGGCAGTCGATCATGGCACGTATGGCCCGCTCGAAAATCAAGTGCTGGTCCTGCCACTGCTCGTCAGTCATGCCGTTACGTTGCTTGAGATCACCGCCCGCGCAAAATGCCTTAGGCCCGGCGCCGGTGATGACAATACACCGCTGCTTGTTGGGCGCGGCACAAAAGCCGTCAAATGTTTCCAGCAGATCGATACCCATCTGGGTGTTCATCGCGTTAGCCACCTCAGGCCGGTTCAGCGTAACAAGAACCGTGTGTTCCCGTGGAGACTCTATCTTGAGTGTTTCGAGAGTTTTCATTCCATCGCCTGCATGATCAATCTTATGAACGTATCGACTGCGGTTGGATCCAACCAACGCATCACGGCAACCAGGTCATGATCCGGGTCGACCCAGGTGAGGTTGCCACCCGCGCCTGATGCGAAGAAACTTCCTGTCGAAGCACTGGCATAATGGCCGTGAGCAGTGTTGAGCCACCACAAAAAGCCGTACGTCGGCTTCAAAGGGCATGGTCGCAAGGACGCGGCGATCCAGCTTTCCGGCAATACCTGTTTGCCGTTCCATTCGCCGCGCCGAAGCATCAACAGGCCCAGTCGCGCCTGATCTTCAGCATGAATCAACATACCACCGCCCCAGTGCGTGCCGCCGGATACCGACTCGATCATCTGACCATCAACATCCACGATGGAGGTGCTGTAACCGTGCCAAGACCAATCGGACGATGCGCCAATGGGGCGCATAATTCGCTCGGCGAACACATCCGGAAGGGGTCGGCGGAAGCGGCGAAGCAAAGCCAGGCTCAGGCGGTTCACTCGAACATCGTTGTATTCCCAGTGTTCGCCTGGCGCGAGCAACGGTCTCGGGTCGCCTTTACGGCCCTTGCCCTCAACCGCGAGGTTTCGGTTACGGTCGATAATATCCGACTTACCGAACAGAGTACCCTCCCACTCAGAGGTATTCTGCAGCAAGTGTCGCCAGGTGATCGCGCCATTATGCGGCCCTTCGAACCCTCCATCACGTACGGTCCGTCCCACGGGTTCATCAAGATCGCCGATCAACCCGTCCATGACGGCGATCCCGGCCAGCATGCTCAAATAGCTCTTCGCCGCGGAGAACGTGAAGTCAACCTGGCCAGTATCCCCCCAACTCACGATTTTGGACCCTGATCGCAGGACCAGCCCATTGGGCTCACCTCGCGGTCGAATTGGGCCAAGAATTTCGTTGAATGGCGCCGGCTCGAAGTACCCGCCCTCCAGATGACGTTGTAGATCGTACGGCCAGGGCGTCTCGTTTTCAGTGGCGAACCGGGCAGCTTCTTCCAGCCACATCCAGTTCATCCCAGCCTCGTCCGCCATGAGTTCGGGCCACTCTACGCCATGCGGTTGTGGCAGGACGGAGCGCAGGCTCATGCAATTCTCCTTGGTAAGGGTCCGAGGGACTATGACCGACACTCGGATGGGCGCATAGTGGTTGCTCGAAGTGCATCCTGGGGGCGAGGTCCGATGAGGCAGATGGACCACGAATCGAGACGTCGGATCCTGCTTTCCAGCCCCCTGTTTGACGCCCTTCCCGGTGAGGCGCTGGACGATATCCTGCTCCAGGCAACTGAAAAACCCGTTCGCCGGGGGCAAACGGTGTTCCAGAAGGGTGATGAAGGCTCCTACATGGTCGCGGTGCTGAGCGGCCGTATTCGAATTAGCGCCACGTCGCCAGAGGGGCGGGAAGTCACCCTCAACATGATCGATGCCGGTGAAGTATTCGGGGAGCTTGCACTCCTTGACGGCAAGCCCCGCAGCGCCGACGCCACCGCCCTGGAGGACAGCAACCTCATGGTTGTTGAGCGCCGGCATTTCTTGCCTTACCTGATATCAAGCAACGAGCTGGCGCTGCGTGTGATCGACGGGCTTTGCGAACGTCTGCGGGATACCAGCGAAACCCTCGGCAATTTCGCTATGCTCGACCTGCCCGGCAGGTTGGCCCGCAAACTCCTGAACCTGGCCGCGGAATACGGGCATTCGGCGAACGGCCGTATCCGCCTGGAAATCCGGCTGTCCCACACCGATCTCGGTCGTTTCGTGGGCTGTTCGCGAGAGTCGGTCAACAAGCAAATGCGCGCCTGGGAGGAAGAAGGCATCACGGCCCGCGAGGGTGGTCGGATCGCTGTATGCAAACCGAGTATCCTACGGCGCATCGCCGGCCAGGACTGACCATGCGTCACGGAATTGCCACAAATGACGGAGGTGACAAGCCAGTACGGGGCACGGTAACAAGCTCGGCCGCAGCCCGATCAGAGATGAATGAACACCACAACCCAGCCGCCGTTCGCCGCCGACAAACGGCTCCCTAATCTTTGGGATTTGATCGCTATCCTCTGTGTTTTCGCGACATTGATTTCAGTCGCGCATGTCGCCCGTGGAACGTGGGTCAGGATAGATGCGCCCGGCGCCACCGAAATCAGCCTCGATCCTTGGCGGTTGCCGGAATACGCGGTGCGAACGACGTTACGCATGTTCGCGGCATTGGCCGCCTCGCTGGTGTTCACGTTCACCTATGGCACGGCCGCCGCCAAGAGCCAGCGCGCCGGCGTGATCCTCATTCCGCTGCTGGATATCCTGCAATCCGTGCCCATCCTTGGTTTTTTGACCTTCACAGTCGTGTTTTTCATGAATCTGTTCCCAGGGCAGGTCCTGGGACTTGAGCTGGCGGCGATCTTCGCGATCTTCACGAGCCAGGCCTGGAACATGGCATTCAGCATGTATCAGTCGCTGCGCACGGTACCGGCCGATCTTCTCGAGGCGTCAATCAGTTTTCGTCTGAGCGCCTGGCAAAAATTCTGGCGTCTGGAGGTGCCATTCGCAATCCCCGGTCTCGTTTGGAATACGATGATGTCCATGTCCGGCGGCTGGTTCTTCGTGGTCGCCTCCGAGGCTATTTCAGTCGGAGACAACACCTGGAAGCTTCCAGGAATCGGATCCTACATCGCCCAGGCCCAAACCGAACGGAACATTGGAGCGATCATGTGGGCCATCATCGCGATGCTGGTCGTGATCCTGGCATACGACCAATTGCTGTTCCGCCCATTGGTTGCGTGGTCATCGAAGTTTCGCTTCGAAACCACCGCCGGCGCGACGGCTTCGGATCCCTGGATGCTTCGGCTGATCCGCCGCACGCGCCTCCTCAGCTTTCTGGGTGATTCCGTCGGCCAGGCCGCATCGTCTTTGGGCGGATTGCGCCTCTCATTTGGCGGCAAGCCAAGGCCACGGCGTGACACCCAGTCCCGGGCAATGGGCGTTGTCTGGGTGCTCCTCGTTTGTAGCTTAGTGGGATGGGCCAGTTGGCGAGCCTTTACATTCGCCGCCGCCGAATTGACCTGGTCCGACCTGGGCGAGGCCGTCCTGCTCGGCCTCGTGACCTTATTACGGGTCATTGTTCTCATGGTACTGGCCAGCCTGGTCTGGGTCCCGATCGGAGTCTGGCTTGGCCTGCGTCCGGCATGGGCGAGGCGGGCACAACCCCTCGCACAGTTTCTCGCCGCTTTTCCGGCTAATCTTTTCTTCCCGGTGTTCGTCATCGTCATTGTCCATTTTCATCTGAACCGGGATATCTGGCTCACGCCGCTGATGGTGCTGGGAACCCAGTGGTACATTCTGTTCAATGTCGTGGCTGGTGCCGCTGCGTTTCCGGGAGATCTACGAGAAGCCGCCAGTAATTTTCGGGTCAACGGCTTCTTGTGGTGGCGCAAGGTGATCATTCCGGGGATATTCTCGTATTATATAACAGGGGCCATTACCGCCTCGGGTGGCTGCTGGAATGCCGCGATCGTGGCCGAGGTTGTTTCCTGGGGCGATACGAAGCTCATCGCGCATGGCCTTGGTGCTTACATCGCTGAGGCGACGGAGCGAGGCGACATGGCGCGCGTGGTGCTCGGCGTTGCCGTCATGTCGGGATTCGTCCTGACATTCAATAGGTTGCTATGGCATCCGCTATACGCCTATGCACGCCGCCGGCTGACCTTGGGATAGGTGACGTCCATGGATGCTCCATTGCTTGAAGTTCTGGCCTGCCGCCAAGCCTATCACAAAGAGGCCAGCGCGGAGCTGGTCGTTCTCGAAGACGTGAATCTTATCTTACGGGAAGGCGAGATTGTCGCGCTCCTGGGGCGGTCGGGCTCAGGGAAATCGACTTTGCTCCGAATTGTTTCGGGACTGCTGCGGCCAACCGCGGGACAGGTGATGTGGCGAGGGACCCCGGTGTCCGGACCCACCGACGGCATCGCGATGGTGTTCCAGAGCTTCGCCCTTTTTCCGTGGCTGACTGTTCAGGAAAATGTCGAACTCGGATTGGAGGCACGCGGCGTCTCTCGCGTGGAACGGGAAAAGCGTGCGGACGACGCGTTGGACCTGATCGGCCTTGGCGGGTTCGCTTCGGCGTATCCGAAGGAACTCTCGGGAGGCATGCGGCAGCGCGTCGGTCTTGCGCGTGCCTTGGTTGTCTATCCAGATTTGCTGCTGATGGACGAACCATTCAGTGCGTTGGACGTGCTGACGGCGGAGACACTTCGCACTGACCTCATCGACCTCTGGGCCGATGGCAAGCTGCCCGTGAAGTCGGTGTTGATGGTCACCCACAACATCGAAGAAGCTGTATTGATGTGCGATCGCATCCTCGTGTTTGCCTCAAATCCGGGCCGAGTGGCCAGCGAACTGAGGGTGCCATTTCCGCACCCACGCAATCGCCTCGACCCCGCTTTTCGACAGATGGTCGACGACATCTACGCCCTTATGACCCGACGAGCCCCGGCCGGGCCGAAGGCCGCGGCAACGCCGCCGCATCCCCTGGCGATGCCATTGCAGCGTGTGGGCATCAACCTGATGGCCGGCCTCATGGAAGCTCTCGCGGCTCCGCCCTATGACGGACGCGCCGATTTGCCCGCACTCGCGGCGCCGCTTCATTACGAGGTTGACGACCTATTGCCGTTGGGGGAAACGCTGCAGTTGCTTCGCTTCGCGGTACTGGAGGAAGGCGACATCTACCTGACAGAAAAGGGCCGCGCGTTCGTTCAGGCAGACGTTGATGGCCGCCGAACCCTGTTCGCGGAGGCCTTGCGTGCTCATGTCCCGCTGGCGAACATGATCCGTCAGGTTCTGGAGGAACGATGGAACCACCGAGCATCCGCGGTGCGGTTTCGCGACGAGCTTGAGGACCACATGTCCCCAGACTACGCAGCGGATACTCTGCGGACGGTTATTGGGTGGGGCCGCTACGCCGAACTGTTCAGCTACGACGAAGAGGCCGAACAGTTCAGTCTGGACGATCTGGAATGATCTCTTTCGCGCCACATGAGCAAGGATCATAATCCACCGCCTGGAGAGGGGCACCGACATGAAGCCACGCCTTGTTCTCGCATCCCTGATGCCATTGGACGTCAATATTCGCGCACGTCAGGAGTTTGATGCGCTCATCGTCGACGGCAATAACGATATGACCGGGACCGAGGTCGCCAACGCCGCGGCAACGCACCATGCGGATGCTGTCATGTTCACGAACACACTGCCTTTGAACGCGGATCTTATCGCACGGTTGCCAGCGTCTGTCAGGGTTGGAGCGACAAGTAGTGTCGGATTCGATCATGTCGATGTCGCCGCCGCCAGACAACGTGGCCTGATCGTGACGAACACTCCGGGCGTACTGACGGAATGCACGGCTGATCATGCCTTCATGATGCTGCTTGCCGCCGCGCGGCGTGCGTTTGAATACGATCGGATCATGCGGCAGGGCTGGCGATATCGTATTGGTCAAGGCGACCTCCTGGGAGTGCGGGTTACCGGGAAGACACTTGGTATCCTTGGTATGGGACGGATCGGGCAGGCCATGGCTCAAAGGGCGCGCGGCTTTGACATGAAGGTCGTCTATCACGCGCGAAACCGCCTCCCCCCGGAGTTAGAACGCGGCGCCACCTTTTTCGCGGATTTTCACGCGATGCTACCGCATTGTCAGTTTCTGTCCGTACATGCGCCAGCAGGTCCGGCCACAGACAAGATGATTGACTCACAAGCCCTGTCCCTTTTGCCTGATGGTGCCGTGTTCGTAAACGTCGCCCGCGGAAGCCTTGTGGACGAAGATGCTCTGCTACACGCCCTGACATCTGGAAAATTATTTAGCGCCGGATTGGATGTTTTTCGATCGGAACCTGACTTCGATTCCCGGTTCGCCAATTTGGATAACATAATTTTGTCGCCACACGTTGGCAGTGCTTCGCGAGAGACAAGAAACGCGATGGGTTTTCGAGCGCTGGACAACATTGCCGCCGTACTGGACGGCAGGGGTCCCATCGACCCCTTATGGAGCTAGACCAATGCGAATCGCAGTTGGCGGATTTCTGCATGAAAGCCATTCGTTTGCTCCCCATCCGACTACTTATCGAGACTTTGTCGAGCCGGGTGGATTTCCGCCGCTTTGTCATGGTGCGGCTTTGATCAGTTCGTTGCGTTATGCGTCCGTACCCGCTACTGGGGCAATCTCCGTCGTTGAAGACGAGGGGGCAACTATTGTCCCGCTGGCCTGGGGTTTCGCCAACCCAGCGGGACCGGTTCAGGATGAGGCATTCGAACGGATCGCGGCACTGAATTGTGCTCTTCTTGCAATGGCGTTAGACGACGGCCCCCTGGACGGGGTGTATCTCGATTTACACGGCGCGGCGATGGTTGACAGCTTTCCTGATGCCGAAGGTGAGTTGTTAAGACGCATTCGCGCGATCGTCGGTGCGACACTACCTTTGGCAATCAGCCTGGATCCGCATGCTAATTTGACTGAAGCCATGGTCCGCCTCACGGACGTGGTTGTGCCGTTCCAGACGTATCCTCATGTGGACATGAAGGAGGCCGGAGCGCGCGCGGCCAGGTTGCTGTTCGACCGGATCCGCCGAGGTCAACCATGGAAAAGAAGTTCGCGTCGGCTGGATTTTTGGATCCCACTTGGCGCCCAGTGCACGCTCATGCCGCCAATGGAGGCGGTGATGTCAGAACGTTTGGCCATCGCCGGACGTTCTGGTGTCGTCGAACTGGCCTTTTGCTTTGGGTTCCCGTACGCGGACTTTCCCGACTGTGGCCCCGCGCTGGCGGTCTACGCGGACACACAAAGTGGAGCGGACAAGGCAGCGGATGAATTTCTCAGATTCGTGGCCGTGCGGGAGCATGAATTCACTCAGGAACTGCTTCCGTCAAACGCCGCCGTGGCAGAGGCGAAGCGTCGCACCGCCACTACCTTAGGACCGATCATCATCGCGGACACGCAGGACAATCCGGGTGGCGGTGGTCATGGCGACACCACTGAGCTTCTGGCGGAGTTGGTACGACAGGAAGCGCGCGGAGCATTGGTTTGCCTGATCAACGACCAGGAAAGCGCCACGGCCTGTCACGCCGCCGGCGAAGGTGCGACGGTTTCACTGTCTCTTGGCGGCAAATCCGACCGCATGCCGTTTCAATGCTCCGCGCGGGTGGAACGGCTGACAAATGGACACTTCACGTTGACTGGGCCGATGGGCGCCGGAAATCCAGGTAATCTGGGGCCCACGGCGCTGATCGACATTGATGGAATCAAAGTCATTGTCGTAACGCGCAAAATGCAGGCTCTCGATCAGGCAATCATCCGCCATGTGGGAGTCGAACCATCGTCCTGTCCGATCATCGTTTTGAAGTCATCCGTTCATTTTCGCGCTGATTTCGGGCCGATCGCCGGTCATGTGATAGTCGCGGTCGCACCGGGCCCGGTTGTCGCGGATCCGGCAACTCTGAATTTCCAGCATGTGCGAGCGGATATCCGGCGCCGGCCCGCTGTCAAATCAAGTGCTTAACAGGAAATCCGCGTGACCTTCAGCACACAGGTCGAATGGCGGTTTTGTCCGGATCGGCAAACCTCTGAATGTTATCTTTCTGTTCACCTCTCCGCCTTACCTTCCGGGGATGTCCAATCGTTCTCCATCCCGTGCCATGGCCCAGGTCGCCACATTCGCATTTTCAGGGATCGACGCGATCCCGGTCGAAGTTCAGGTGCAGTTTTCCAGCGGCGCCCCAAATTTCCTGATCGTTGGGCTTGCCGATAAGGCTGTGGCAGAAGCACGCGAACGCGTTCGGGCCGCGTTCCACGCGATGGGTTTATCTCTGCCTCCCCGGCGTATTCTGATCAATCTGAAGCCCGCGGACCTGGTCAAGGAAGGTAGCCACTTCGACCTCCCGCTCGCACTTGGCGTTCTCGCCGCCATGGACCTCGTACCCGCCGATCATCTGGCGGAGTATGCAGCTCTCGGCGAACTGTCTCTTGACGGGTCGCTCAATAAAGTGGCCGGCGTTCTCCCAGCCGCGATTGCCGCGTCATCACGCGACCTGGGGCTTATTTGCCCCGAGGCACAAGGGGGTGAAGCTGCCTGGGCGGGCCACATCAACGTACTCGCGCCACCGGATTTACAGGCACTGATTAGCCATTTCAAAGGTACCCAGGTTCTGATGCCGCCGATTCCCGGAGGCATTGCCGACCTTGGGCGTGGTCCGGACCTACGTGACGTAAAGGGTATGGAAACCGCCAGAAGGGCGATCGAGGTCGCGGCGGCAGGCAGCCACAACATCCTGCTAATAGGCCCACCAGGCTCGGGCAAGTCCATGCTCGCCGCTCGGCTACCCGGACTTCTTCCGGATCTTGAAGCCAGAGCGGCGCTCGAAGTCGGTATGATTCACAGCGTCGCCGGCCTTTTGGTGAACGGATGCCTGATCATGCGGCCCCCCTTTCGCGAACCGCACCACTCTGCGTCGCAAGCGGCGCTTACCGGGGGCGGGCTTCGCGCGAAGCCTGGGGAGGTCTCCCTCGCGCACCGTGGCGTGCTGTTCCTCGATGAGTTGCCAGAATTTCCGCGCCAAACCCTGGAAGCGTTGCGCCAGCCGATGGAAACGGGCCGTACCACCGTGTCGAGGGCATCGGCACACATAACCTACCCGGCGCGCTTCCAACTCGTGGCGGCGATGAATCCATGCCGATGCGGGTACCTCGGCGACGCCGAAAGGGAATGCGGCCGTGCTCCCCGTTGCGGCGAGGATTACCGCAACCGTATTAGCGGACCCGTCCTCGATCGGATCGACCTCGCGGTGGAAGTCCAACCCGCCACCGCCGCCGAACTTGCTCATGCCCCCCGCGGAGAGCCAAGCTCCAAAATCGCGGAACGAGTCAAACGTGCCAGGCTGGCCGTACGTGACCGCCACGGAGCAGCCGGTCCAGCAAGCAACGCAGAGGTCGACAGCGACGCGATCCATCTCGCTCCGGACGCGACGAAGTTAGTCGAAGAAGCCATGAATAGGCTGCGCCTGTCCGGTCGTGGTCGAACGCGGGTTCTAAGAGTCGCGCGGACCATCGCGGATCTCGATGGCGCCGATACGGTTGGCCGGCCGCACGTCGCGGAGGCGCTTTCCTATCGGCACCGAACCCAAGGTCGGATTCGCTGAGATCAGCGTGTCAACCGTTCCCCCGAAAGGCGTCGGCGATACGACGAACCGAACCGGCCGCATCCACCAGCAGTAGATCGAACCGAACGCCCTTGGTACCCCAATGGGGATTTTTTGCCAAAATAATATCGGTAGCCGAAATCAGGCGCGCCTGCTGGCGATCCGACAAAGAGGCTGCCGCGTCGATCAACCTGGGACGAGCCTTGACCTCAACAATCGCGAGGAGACCGTCCTTCTCCGCCACCATGTCGATCTCACCCGCCGAGGTCCTGAGTCGGCGCGCCAGGATACTCCAACCGTCACGTTCCAGGGCCACGTGGGCGGCATCTTCCGCGGAACGGCCTCGCTGATCGGCGGCCTGCCCTCGACGAGAACGATCTGACATTACGGAAATATGGCGCAAGATCGCTAACAGCCGATGAATCGATGAGGCCGCGCGAAGCGTCTCTTCATTCAACGGATATGGGGCGCGTGGGCCATGCCAGAATATTGCTCATATCGGACGACCACTTCTCGATCGATCGCTCTCGATGAGAGCTGCTTGCTGCTCAACGCTCCTCAGGTCGGTATCTCCCGGACGATCGCCGGTTTTTTCCGCCATTATGAAGCTATCGGCGTTCGCTCAGACAGCGAGGCGACGAGCCTGACACCCGCTCGATCCATGAGATCGAGGTACGGGGAGAGAACGAGCAAGAACAACGTTAGTTCGACTACCAAACTCGTGACGGTTATCGGGAGGGTGACAGTGGATTCCACCTCCAGTTGGGGCTGGTGATCAGGGAGCAGCCGCGCGCCCCACGTAGGCGGTAGCGCACTCAGCAGACTCCGTAGCACTGTGAAACACGCGACGCGGGTGACGGGATCGGATGCGGTGCTTGGAATTCGGCCCAGACTGGACCGAATATGCAGCCGTCCGTCGCAGCCAGCGCTTTGCTCGAGGCGGGCGAGAACGACCCGTCCACGCCAGCGTACGCTGAATCCGGGTGAAACGCTCTGTTGCGCCGGCGACAAACGCCCCTCCGCATCGACAGAAAACGGCCCGAGTGTAAAAGACCCCGTGAACGGCATACAGACCACTCCCAATCCGACAGAGGGTATGTTGCCCGCGAAAGATGAACCGTTCATAAACAGTCCCTCAGGCGAGCCACACCGAAATGTCATTGGCGATGGATTTACGAAGTATCTTTCCCCCGCCGCACCCGGCCGGCAGGCCATTCATACTCGGCTGTTTGGCTGTCATGGGGATCGGCGTTTTCGTGAGCCTCTGGCTAACGTTCGTTGGCCTTCTTCTCGGGTTGTTCTGCCTGTATTTTTTCCGCGATCCCATCCGCGTCCCGCCTGCGCGAACCGGTGCCATCCTGGCTCCCGCGGATGGGCGTGTCGTATCGGTCGCGCCCGGTGTCCCACCCGCGGAACTTGGGCTTGGACCAGCAATCCGGTGGCGCATCTCAATCTTTCTTTCGGTTCTGAATGTCCATGTAAACCGCGTACCGGCGGACGGGACTGTTACACGAATCGCCTATCGGCATGGCGCCTTCCTCAACGCCAGCCTGGACAAGGCAAGCGACGCCAATGAACGGAACGCGATCGCGCTTCGATTACCCGATGCCCGTGAACTCGTCGTGGTGCAAATCGCTGGTCTGATCGCCCGCCGCATCTTATGCACTCTTCGCGAGGGTGATGCCGTCCGTGCCGGCGACCGGCTGGGCATTATACGATTTGGCAGCCGGACCGATTTGTATTTGCCGGAAGGCGTTGAACCACTTGTCTGCGAAGGCCAGACCATGATCGGGGGAGAAACCGTCGTCGCGGAGTTCAGCCCATGAGTGAACCAGTTCGCCACTTCCCACTCCGCCGTTCCCGACGACTTCGTGCGCGGGCCCGGCCACGTTATCGCGGCCCATCGTTCAACCGCATCGTTCCGAACCTGATGACGATGGTTGGTCTTTGCGCCGGTCTGACCGCCATGAGATTTGCCCTGGAGGGTCGATTCGAGGCGGCCGCGGTCGCCATCACCGTGGCGGGCGTAGTCGACGGTCTCGACGGACGGCTGGCACGCCTCCTGAAGGGAACCTCGCGCTTCGGCGCTGAATTCGACAGCCTGTCAGACTTCGCATGTTTCGGTGTGGCCCCTGGTCTGACACTCTACGAATGGTCTCTTCAACGCCTGGGCGGATTTGGTTACGCTGCGTGCGTACTGTTCGCGGTATGCATGGCATTGCGTCTCGCACGCTTCAACGCCATGGCGGACGATCAACCGCGCCCCGCGTATGCTTACAACTTCTTCACCGGAGTTCCCGCACCCGCTGGTGCGGGCCTGGCGCTGTTTCCCATCTTTCTTGGATTAGAAGCGAACTCCCTCGGGTTGGACTCGCTCACCGCGGTGACTCGCCATCCGTTGTTCTGTGCTCCAATCCTCGTCGGAACCGCCGCTCTTCTTGTCTCTTCCCTCCCCGTTTGGAGCTTCAAAAATTTCAAGGTTCCAGCTGAATACGTTCTGCCGCTTCTCCTTGGTACGGGACTGTTTGTCGCGCTTTTGTTCGCGGATCCCTGGGCTGCATTGGCCGCCGGGGGCCTCGTCTACCTGGTTATGTTGCCGTTCAGCGTGCGGAGCTTTCGCCGCTTGCGACGTGAAGCCGAGGCCCTCAGAGCGGATGAAGAAATACCCACCAAAACCGCCTAACGTGCCCCTACCGGAACTTTCCCGCCAAACCTGGACAACGACATCGCGATTGGTATCTTGCCAGCGTTGTTCCGTGGCCGTTCAGTGCCGAGCCACTCACCTAACCGAGGTATGATGTCGACCGTTCGTACCCCCGCCCGTCTCGCTGTCGACATTGGCGGCACCTTCACGGACGTCGCCCTTGAGCACCCAGGTGGTCGTGCCACGATCAAGGTGCTTACGACGACCGCCGCGCCAGAGATGGGCGTCATGACCGGGGTGCGATCAATCCTGAAAACGTCAGGCATCCCGGCATCGAACATCGATCTGATCATTCATGGCACGACCCTGGCAACCAATGCACTGATCGAGCGTAAAGGGGCCCGCACCGCACTGCTGACGACCGACGGATTTCGTGATGTCATCGCGATGGGAAATGAAAGTCGCTATGATCAATATGACCTCAATATCACGTTGCCCGAACCCCTTGTGCCACGCAGCCTGCGACTACCGTTGGTTGAGAGGCTGGACAACACCGGCCGAGTTCTGAAACCTCTCGATGCGAACGAGGTGCGGGCGCTTGTGCCAAAATTGAAAGATGAACAGGTCGCCAGCATCGCGGTAGGACTGTTGCACGCGTTCGTAAATGGCGAACATGAAAAACTGGTGCGAAAGATTCTGAACGAGGAGCTTCCGGATATTCCTGTGTCCTTGTCTTCGGAAGTTTCACCGGAGATGCGAGAATGGGAACGATTTTCCACCACGGTCGCCAATGCCTATGTCCAGCCTATGATGGCACGGTACCTCCGCCAGTTAGAGGCTAATCTTCTTGCAGCCGGATTCACCGCGCCCTTGTTCCTGATGATGTCCGGGGGCGGCTTGACCACGATTGACACGGCGTGTCGGTTCCCGATTCGTCTGGTAGAAAGTGGGCCAGCGGGTGGAGCGATTTTTGCGGCCCATATTTCCCGGGAATGCGGCCTTGATCGCGTGCTGTCATTTGACATGGGTGGCACTACAGCCAAGATTTGCCTGATCGACGACTATCGCCCGCAGACGGCCCGCGCCTTCGAAGTTGCGAGGGTTGGCCGTTTTCGTAAAGGATCCGGACTACCGCTGCGAATTCCTGTCATCGAGATGGTGGAGATTGGCGCGGGAGGCGGCTCCATCGCGCACGTCGACGCGATGGCCCGAATTGAAGTTGGTCCCGAAAGTGCCGGGGCCGACCCTGGACCGGCCTGTTATGGGCGAGGCGGAACGAAACCAACGGTAACCGATGCAAATCTGTTGCTTGGGCGCTACGATCCGACGCACTTCGCGGGGGGCACGATTCAGCTTGATGACGCGGCCGCGCGCGGCGCTCTTTCGGCCGAGGTTGGAGTACCGCTCGGACTTGTCCCAGAAATGGCGGCTTTGGGCGTAATCGAGATCGTCGACGAGAACATGGCCAACGCCGCCCGAGTGCATGCCATTGAATCTGGCAAAACATATGAAGGCCGCACCTTAATCGCGTTTGGAGGCGGCGGACCGGTGCACGCTTGCCGGCTGGCGGAGAAAGTGGGAATCAAGCGCGTATTGGTGCCATCCAGTGCTGGTGTGGGGAGCGCGATTGGATTTCTCCGCGCGCCCGTCGGATATGAAGTCGTGCGAAGCTTGTACCAGAGGCTCTCGACTTTCGATGCGAGCGCGGTGAACTCTCTGTTGACATCAATGTTTGACGAAGCGCGGGCAGTGGTGGATCAAGGACGGCTGGGCGAACCAACGACCGAGACCCGGATCGCCTTCATGCGGTATGTCGGGCAAGGACATGAAATTCCGGTTTTCCTTCCAAACCGCGCATTGTCCACCGCCGATGTGTCTACGATTTACGACGCATACGAGCGGGAATACGCGAAATATTTCGATCGGCCAGTGCCGGGATCGGACGTGGAAGTGATGAGTTTCGCGATTGTCCTGACGACGGTAATGCCACCCATCGCGGTCGCTCCACCCGTCAGAAACTTCACCGATGACCAGGCGATACGATATCAACTCGTTCGCGATACGTCGACTGGTGCAATCCTCCCGTGGGCGGTTCACGACCGGACTGCGATGACGGTTGGCGCACGCGTTTCGGGACCGGCAATTATTTCCGAGGATGAAACATCGACGCTTGTTGGTCCAGGCTGGCGGGCATTCGTGAACAATCTTGGATATCTGGAAATCGTTCAGGAGATCGCGTGATGGTGAATGACACGAACTCACTCGCGCGAATTCATCATCAAATTATGTGGAATCGTCTCATCGCGGTCGTTGAAGAGCAGGCAAGAATCATGATCCGCACCGCGTTCTCGACCACGGTGCGCGAGGCAGGTGACCTCTCCGCCGGGATGTTCGACGTGCACGGTAGAATGATGGCTCAGGCGGTGACAGGAACGCCAGGGCACGTAAATTCAATGGCTGAAAGTGTCGGTCATTTTTTGAAGAAATTTCCCGTCCAGACAATGAACCCGGGTGACCACTACATCACCAATGATCCCTGGCTAGGCACGGGCCATCTGCACGACCTGACGGTTGTCAGTCCGGCCTTCTATAAGGGAGGGATTGTCGGGCTGTTCGCCAACACCGCGCATGTCATCGATATTGGTGGCCTTGGCATGGGACCCGAGGGACGTTCGGTCTTCGAGGAGGGGCTGTATATCCCCATCGTCCGATGCTTTGATCAAGGCAAGGCAAACGAAACCTTTTTCGATTTCATCCGCGCTGGTTCACGCTTACCAGTGGAACTGGAGGGAGATATTTATTCATTGTGCGCTTGTAATGATGCCGGCGCCCGTCGTCTTCTCGAAATGATGGATGAGTTCGAGTTGGAAAGCCTTGACCCTCTCGCGAAATTTATCTTTGACAATTCACTTCGAGCGACTCTCGCCGAGATATCGCGACTTCCAGGAGGCACTTTCTCGAGCGAAATCTGGTCGGACGGATATGAGGAGCCGGTGCGTCTGGCAGCTCGCATGCGGATTCTTAACGACGGAATCGAGGTTGATTTCGATGGCACGTCGGGACTTTCTTCGCGTGGTATCAATGTTCCACCGGCCTATTGCCGTGCTTATGCCAGTTTCGGTATCAAATGCGTGGTCGCGCCAGACATCCCAAACAATTGGGCTTCGCTCGCACCGTTTCGAATGATAATTCCGGATGGGTGCATCCTCAACGCGCCACATCCATATCCGGTCTCGGTGCGGCATGTGATTGGGCATCTTCTACCCGACCTGATGATGGGATGCCTTCACCAGGCAGTTCCTGATCGAGTCATGGCGGAAGGCGCATCTGCCCTGTGGAACCCACCGTTGCGTGGCGGTTCGTCCGTCTCAGGTCAGGCGCGTGGAAATAAGCCGGTAATCGGCGATTTTGAGATCATAACATTCAACTCTGGCGGGACTGGTGCCCGCCCGACGAAGGATGGCCTGAACGCCACGGCTTTCCCGTCCGGGGTTCGTACCATGCCAGTCGAGGCAACGGAGAACGTCGCGCCGATCATCGTCTGGCGAAAGGAACTCAAGCCAGATTCAGGAGGGGCAGGCCGCACGCGCGGCGGCACGGGCCAAATCATGGAAATTGGCACCAAGGGCGATCTGGAATTTTCCGTCAACGCCAGCTTCGACCGGATCGCACATGCCCCCAAAGGGCGTGATGGCGGTTGGGAAGGTGCTCGCGGTGTTGTAAGGCAGAAATCCGGCGCGGCACTTCGGACCAAGGGGTATCAGGTCATACCGGATGGTGAGCGTTTGGTGCTGGAACTGCCCGGTGGTGCGGGCATGGGAAATCCCGGTACCCGGGATCCGGAACTGGTGGCACGCGATGTCCGGGACGGGTTGGTCTCGGCGGAAAACGCACGTTCGATTTATCGAGTTGCAATAGATCGGGACGGGACGCCCGATTGGATGGCCACAGCGGCCCTGCGTACCTGAGCGGACGGTCAGACCGCGGCATCTTATGGTGTTTCCGCCCATTGCATCTCGCCGTTTCCGGGATGAACACGGCCGCACGCCGCGATTCCGCGACTATCATGGCAGGGTTCTCGGGCAAGCGATATTCTGGCATCCTCGTCCGCACGAGCTGCACGGGAGGTCGCCATGGCTCCACGTTGTGACATGATCATTCGCGATGGGATTATTTTCGACGGTACCGGCGCACCTCGCTTCAAAGCCGATGTCGCGGTAAATGGTGATCGCATTACGGCCGTGGGGGACCTTGGAGCGTTCTCGGGCAGCCGTGAGGTAATAGCGACAGGCAAGGCTGTCGCGCCTGGTTTCATTGACGCACACACGCACGATGATCGAGCGGTATTGTGCGGACCCGCCTGTATGTTATGCAAGATGTCGCAAGGCGTGACAACGGTTGTAGTCGGAAACTGTGGCATTTCACTGTCGCCCGTCCGGATGACATCTCGGCCCCCGCCGCCACTTGATCTCTTGGGTGATGAATCTTTCTGGACGTTCGGTAGTTTTGCCTCGTATGCCGAGCGGCTGAAACGTGAGCCTTCCCCCGTCAATACATACGCGCTCATCGGTCATATGTCTCTGCGGGTAGATACGATGAACGGCGACACGGCCCGCCTGGCCTCAGACAAGGAAGCTGAACGCATGCGCCGTCAGCTGGCGGAGGCATTGGCTCAGGGCGCATCGGGATTTTCGACGGGGCTGTATTACCCACCCAATATGTGTGCTTCGACCGATGAGGTCATCGCTGTCGCGGAGGCATTGCGAGCCGCCCGCGGTATTTACGTCACCCATATGCGCAACGAAGCTGATGGCGTTTTGCTGTCGATTGAAGAGACCCTCAAAATTGGTCGAGCCGTAGACGCACCTGTTGTGATCAGTCATCACAAATGCACGATGCCAGAGAATTTTGGGCGCTCGATTGAAAGCCTGTCGGCGATCGATCGTGGTGCCATGGATCAACGAGTGGCATTCGACGTTTATCCTTATGTCGCGGGCTCCACGGTACTGATCCCAGATCGGTTGCGGCAGGACGTGCCCGTTCAGATTACGTGGTCGGAGCCGTACCCTGAGATGGCCGGCCGAATGCTGGATTCCCTGGCAAAGGAGTGGGATGTCAGTGACCATGAGGCCGCGGAGCGTTTGTTGCCCGCGGGAGGCATCTTCTTTCAAATGGACGAGGCCGACGTCAGACGGATCATGACGCATCACCTGGCAATGATAGGTAGCGATGGTTTGCCGCACGATACATTTCCTCACCCCAGACTGTGGGGCACCTTCCCCCGCGTTCTCGGTTATTATGCGCGCGACCTGGGTCTGTTCAGCTTGGAAGCGGCGGTCAATAAGATGACCGGCCACACCGCATCGGTGTTCGGCATGATCGACCGAGGCGTGATCCGGGCTGGCGCTTTTGCCGACCTCGTCTTGTTCGATCCCGTCACGGTGCGGGATACGGCAAACTTTGAAACGCCGGCATTGCCTGCGGATGGCATCCAGGAGACCTGGGTGAATGGCACATCCAGCTACGTTCATGGGGTCGGCGCGACTGACGCACGCGAAGGGCGTCTCATCACACGCAACCGTTCATCGTGACCGGGATGCATCAACGTTCGGCCTGCCGAGGGAGGGGCCTGGTGACCGGATCGCTCGCGTATCACTTCTTCGATCCCAATCGAGTGTTCTCACTTGTCAATGTCCTGACTCCGGCCGCGCCCCATCACGGCCCAGCCACCGCCAGACAGCGAGGTACCAGATGTCTTTTCAGGCAGTACCTCGGCCACCCTGCTTGCCGCCCCGCCGCCAACGGTGTTGTTTGAATACAAAGGTAAAGAAATCGCGGACATGAAGATCACCGAGATAGACGCGTTTCAGGTAAGCTGGGCGCCCGATGATAACGCAACACAACGCAGTGCGTTCGTGATCATCCATACCGATGAAGGGCTGACCGGAATTGGTGAAGCATCACCAATGCAAGGTGGGCTCGCTTCACTTGGCATCATAAGCCATGACCTGACACCATTGCTGCTTGGTCAGGACCCATTGGATCATGCGGTACTCCTTGATCGGGCGATGCATGCATTGATTAAACTCGGCCCCGAGGGCGCCCTCAGTGGTGCACTCGCCGCGCTGGATATCGCGATGTGGGATCTGAAAGGCAAGGTAACCGGACTGCCGATTTACAAGTTGATCGGAGGAGCCTGGAAGACAGCGCTGCCATTTTATGCATCGATTGGGGGGAATGGCGAACGTTCTCTGGACGGGGTCGTTCGGATCGTCGAGGAGCGTTTGAAGGATCAGCCCGCGGCGATCAAAATCCGGTTCGACAACAAGCGGACAGCCCTGGACACTGACATCGCCGGTGATATCGCGAAGGCTCGGGCGGTACGACAACTGGTAGGTGACGGGTTTCCGCTCGCCTTCGACGCCAATAATTGCTACACGATGGGGGGTGCTATCCGCGTGGGCCGAGCGCTGGAAGAACTGGGATACTGGTGGTTTGAAGAGCCGGTCCAGCACTACCACGTTCGAACGATGGGCGAGATCGCCAGGTCACTGGACATTACCGTGTCAGCGGGCGAGCAGACTTACACGCTGCCAGGCCTAAACGATCTGATTAATGCCGGCGTGCGCATGGTACAGCCAGATATCGTGAAGATGGGAGGAATTACAGGCTTGTTACGCTGCGCGGCGTTGACACATGCATATGGCGTAGAACTCGTTCCTCACCAGACTCAGCCGACGGTTGGGCACACCGCTAATCTCCATGTCATTGCCTCATTGTTGCAAAACACCAAACCCGCGGAGTGGAACGACCCGTCATCGCGGACACATCCAATGTTCGAGAATCCGCCTGTTCCCATTGGAGGATTGTTCCATATACCAGAAGGCCCCGGCCTTGGCTTGAGGGTCAATGAGATTGAACTTAAAAAGCGCCGGCGCTGAGTGGTCAACGGAGTCGACAATGGCGAAAGGTAGCTGGCTAACAGGTAAAGCAACAACCGTCGCCAATGTCGACCCGCGCGCCAATAGAATTAAGACTTGTCAGGCTTCTCTGATCAGGTTTCCAGGGGACATAACAATGTGCACCCCAATAGGCCACAAGGTCGCTTCAGAGGTGAATGCCCCACGGGCGGCTGAATTTAACGATAGTACTGCTCTGACTGATTTTTTTGGTGACACTCTGGTCCGTGCTTATGCGACAGCCAAGCCCCGGACCCGAACGACATGGAATCTGCTTAACATTCCCATCAAGAATATTGGCGGCTCAGGGACCCGCGGATTGACCGGCGGCGACCGATCTGTGGTGCTCCGCCTTATGGCTGACAAGGCTCGCTGGCTCACTCGCACAATGGCTCGAGTCAATACCAGTGCCATGGCTACGCCATCACCCGACCGGCGCGCCCAGGCACCGTTGGTATCAAATGCATCCGGTTCTCGGCCATGAGACAAGCTTCCCGCCGGGAAGCTTTACGTGTCGTGGGCACCATGTTGGCAGCTCCCGCGATTTGCCACCACGCACACGCCGCCGAGATCACGTGGCGGGTTGGTCATGCCGCACCGAATAACACCCCACTTCATCAGCATCTTTTAGAGGCCGCTGAAGCAATCGCAAAACGTTCCGAGGGTAAGATGGAACTGACCGTTATAGGTGAGGGTCGGGCTGGAATTCAGGCCGGTTTGCTCGCTCAGGTGCGTGTTGGTGCGCTGGAAATGACGGTGGCAACCTGCACGCAACTGGCACCAACACTGCTTCTGTGCTCGATCCCCTTGATCGGGTTCGCCTTTAGAGATTACACTAGCCTGTGGCCAGCGATCGACGGAGAACTAGGCCAGGTAATACGATCTCAGATCCAGTCTCAGCTTGACCTGGAAATACTGGAAAAAGTCTGGGACGTTGGTTTCCGGCATATCACGACCTCCGCGCGCTCAATCCTGACCGCGGCCGACCTTGCCGGTCTGAAGATCCGGACACAAATCGACACTGATCTGATGGATATGTTTCGGGCCCTTTCCGCCACTCCGGTCGCCATCACGCTCCCTTATCTGCGCATGGCATTGGAACATCATCAGATTGATGGTCAGGAAGGGATGCTGCCTCTTGTGGAGTACGCACGACTCAATGAAGTTCAGACTTATTGTGCGATGACACGTCACTTCTGGGATGGGCTATGGCTGTGCATTAACTCCGTCGCATGGAAGAGCCTCCCGGAACGCTTGCGGAACATCGTCGCCAATACCCTTAATGGAGCGGCACAGCGCCAGCGAGAAGATAGCACCAAAATGGAGACCTCCATTCGCACCTCACTCACAAGCGCAGGCATGAAATTCAATGATGTCGACCAGGGGAGTTTTCGCGAGATGCTTCGCCATAAGGGATACTACGCCCGTATCCGAACAAAACTTGGCGACCCTACCTGGGACATCGTTCAGAAGACCACGGGCGTAATGCCCTGAACTGGACTACCGCTATCCGCGCCCACTGGGCTGGAAACGTTCGGCCCGATATCGGAACGGGATCAGGCGCGCACCTCCTCGTTTAGCGCGGCTTCGTAAACGCGGATGATCGGACAAGAGTCACGTCCTCCCAGATCCATACCTCGCGCCATCCGCATCAGGTTCATCGCCTGAGGAGCAATGAGGCCTGGAACACCGGGATCGTCAGCCATTTCTGGAGCGACGCCCAGGTCCTTATGAGCAAGGTCAAGCGCGAATGTTGCGTCGAAGTCCCCCTTGAACGCTTTCGTGGCCATGTTCGCGTATCCGGACGACACGCCACTCGCGTTTCGGATCACGGCGTCCAGCTTGTGAAGATCTATCCCCGCGCGCTTCCCGATCATCAACGCCTCGGCGACGGCGGCGGAGTTACAGAATGCCAGCATATTATTGATAAGCTTCGCCGTCGAACCCATCCCGATGTCGCCAACATGAACGGCTTCGCCGCCAAAGGATTTCAGGAGGGGCAATTGCTGTTCGAATACCTGGGGGTCGCCACCAACCATAATGACGATCGTTCCGTCTTTTGCTCGCGATGTACCTCCAGAGACCGGGGCCTCCAGCATCGGGATGCCTTTAGACCTCATAGCTTCGCTCACTCGCCTCGCGGTCGCGGGCGAGTTCGTCGACAGGTCGATAAAGACCGTCCCTGACCTGGCGTTGTCTGCCGCGCCTCCCGTGCCCAATGCCACCTCCTCGACGGTCACGCCATTAATTGGGCTTGGAGCCTGGTTGGACCCCAGACCCCAACCATGCTACGCCGCCATCATGCCAGACGCCGAGTCCCTCCCGTTGATCGAGATCCTGAATGGGAAGAGCATCATCCCGTCCACGCACCCGTTGAGTAGATTCGGAGGGGCGACGTCAGGAGCTGTGGGGCACTTCACCGTTGCGCCTACCGAAGAGTACGGTCATATGACCGTCCTTCGCAGGACCAATGAGCAGGGAGATCCGCAGTCATGCGTTCAGGAGCGTGCCAGACCACCCGCTGGCATCTCAGTCAATCGAACCGGCCACACAGCAACATCGAGTGAGTTACTCGATGCTGTGCTGACCGCCGATCTGCGATTGATCGAGGGCCATATGTCTCTAGCATCCACGAGCATCAGGAGTTCTGCCATCACTCCCGCGTGGCAGAGGCCGTGCCCGGCATGATCCGCCGCTTAGAGCCCGTGGCCGTGCCATCGCGCTAAGGACAATGGCAATTCTTCTGGAGGAAGGTGTGTGAGCAAAATTCCGACCGATCCCGAACAACTCCGTCAGCTCGCGGCTGTGATGGCCGAGAATGGGCTGACCGAGGTCGAACTTTCAGACAAGGATACCAGGATACGGGTCGTACGGGGCAATGTGTCCGCCGGTGTCACGGCACTGCCGTCCGCCCCAACAGCAGTTCCGGTATCGGAGGCCGCCTCACGCCACGCGGCTATTCCTGGGTCCGACGGTAGCGTGAGCCATCCTGGTTCGGTGACGAGCCCGATGGTGGGCGTCGCGTTCCTGGCACCCGAACCCGGTGCGCCCAATTTTGTCTCTGCTGGGCAGCAAGTCTCGGTTGGGCAAACTTTGTTGCTAATCGAAGCAATGAAAACGTTCAACCAAATTAAGGCGACAAGGGCGGGGACCGTCACAAAAATCATCGTTCAGAACAGTACTCCGGTCGAGTACGGTGAACTTCTGATGATCGTGGAATGAGGCATCAACTTGTTTCAGAAAATCCTGATTGCGAACCGCGGCGAGATCGCGTTGCGAATTCAACGCGCGTGCCGTGAGCTAGGGATTCCAACAGTGGCGGTGCATTCCACCGCCGATGCCGATGCGATGCATGTTCGCCTCGCGGATGAGAGCGTTTGTATCGGGCCACCCGCGGCAAGGGATTCTTATTTGAACGTTGCCGCGATTCTTTCCGCTGCTTCAATTACCGGCGCGGACGCGATACATCCCGGCTACGGCTTCCTTTCGGAAAATGCTGGGTTCGCGGAGATGGTGGAGGCGCACGGCGTAACGTTCATCGGTCCCTCGCCGGCGCATATCAGGATGATGGGTGATAAAATCACCGCGAAAGCCGCGATGGCATTACTTGGCATTCCGCTGGTTCCCGGCTCCGACGGAGCCGTGCCGGACCTGAAGACCGCGCAAGAGGCCGCGGATCATATTGGCTACCCCGTGATGGTAAAGGCTGCCGCGGGCGGTGGCGGGCGGGGCATGAAGGTAGCGCATAATGCCGGTAACCTGGAGGAAGCATTCCGCGTCGCCCGCGCTGAGGCGCAGGCGGCATTCGGGAACGGCGCCGTCTACATCGAAAAATATCTTGATCGACCACGCCATGTTGAAATGCAGGTTCTGGCGGATTCACATGGATCTGTTGTACACTTCGGAGAGCGCGATTGTAGCCTGCAGCGACGCCATCAAAAACTTCTGGAGGAAGCCGGCTCACCCGCCATTTCTCCTGAGAGGCGCGATGCTCTGGGTAAGATCGCGACAGATGCATTGCAAAAACTCGGGTACCGAAATGTCGGTACTTTGGAGTTTCTCTACCAGGATGGTCAGTTTGCATTCATTGAAATGAATACACGACTTCAGGTTGAACATCCGGTGACCGAGATGGTCTGTGGCATCGATCTTGTACGAGAACAAATCCGCGTCGCCACTGGGGCTAAACTCGGGTATGTTCAGTCCGATATCACCTTTTCAGGCCACGCTATAGAATGCCGGATAACGGCGGAAGATCCCGAGACGTTTATTCCGACACCGGGGCGGGTCACGGCCTTCCATGCACCCGGTGGCCTTGGTGTTCGGGTTGATTCCGCCTTATACGCCGGGTACTTTGTACCGCCATTTTACGACAGCATGGTCGCTAAACTGATCGTGCATGCGCCAACCCGAGTCGATGCGATCAACCGGCTGAGACGAGCACTGGATGAATTCGCGGTCATGGGCATCAAGACGACGATTCCATTGCACCGCCGGATTGTAGATGACAAGGAATTCCAAGCGGGTGACTATACGATCCATTGGCTGGAGCGCTTCGTCGCCCGCTAGTCAAGTAGCTCTTGAGAGGCGTGGCATCCTCGCTCAATCAACGGTTGAGCATCATTCCGCGTATAAGTTACCACCTGCATGACCGACCCGCCATGAATGAAAGGAATTCGCGACTTTCCTCAGATTCGGGGTAAATCTTTTCCACTTTCTGTTTAGCCTTCAACGCTACATCGAGAGACAGTTGCTCCTCCCTTGAAATGCAGAAAAGCGTCATGCAAGCATCGAGCTGAAAACCAGGTCAGCGTCCCACCGGTATCCTTTATCTGGCATCACGGACGCCACAGGCCAGTCGGTCCGGCAAACCCAAAAATCGGCGAAATGATTGAACTGGAACGACATCACAGCGCGCGAGCGCTCCCGGCGGATCACCTCCTAAATCGCCGATGCTCGGCCCGCATCGGTCACGACCGACCAACGGAAGGCTCTGAGCTCGTGAATCAATCCCGAACCTGGTTCGATTCGAACATCAGCAGCCCAGAGCCCGCGATGTCGCCTCTGTTCACTGACCTGGCCGAGCAATCCGCGCGGCCCGCCTCTCCCGGCGGTGCTCCCCGGTTGCGGCGTCCTGATCGCGACCAGATGATCCTGTCCCCCGGCTCGCTGGATGGCATGCTGCCCGCCGACCATCAGGTCCGCCTGGTCGACGCCTTCGTGGCCCGGCTCGACCCCAGTCCGTTGCGCGACGCAATCAAATCCCGCGAGGGTACCCCTCGGCCACCCGGCGGTCGATCCCACCTTGCTGGTCAGGCTGTGGCTGTATGCCACCACCGACGGCATTGGCAGCGCCCGCGAGCTTGCCCGGCTGTGTAAGATCAGCCTGCCGTATCAATGGATATGCGGCGGCGTCAGCCTGAACCACCACACCCTCTCGGATGCCCGTCTCGCCTACGCCGCCTGGCTTGACGACACCCTAAGCGCGAGCCTCGCCACGCGGCTCAACGCCGGGGCGATCAAACTGGAAACCGTGGCCCAGGACGGGTTGCGCGTGCGCGCCTCGGCCGGCGCGGGCTCGTTCCGCCGCCGCCCGACACTGGAGCGGTATCTGGCCGAGGCCGAAGCACGGATCGCGGCGCTGAAGGCGGAACTCGGCGACGACACCGGCGCATCCCGTCGCCGAGGCGAGGCGTCGCCTTACCCGGTCGAACAAGCGCCGCAACACCTTGCCGTCGATGGCGATCACGCCCTGGCAGATCCTGGAAAACGCCGTCGTGAACCGCTGAAACGAGACGCGAAACTGCTCGGGATCGAGCAGCCGGAACAGCCGGCTGAACGTGTCGTGGCTGGGCGGACCGTTCTTCAGATTGAGGAACTCGCGAAGGAACGGCTCCTTGGCTTCGGCGAACAGGGCCATATCCACGGCACCCTGACCGCCACACAGGACCGTGCATAAGGCCATGATCAGCAGGGTATGGAAATCGTGCAGGGCGGCGTTGCCGTTCCCGGGGTCTTCCAGGTCTTCAAAACAAGCAGCGAACCGATCCAACGTGGCCTCCCGGGGTGCGTATGACACCCAAGAGGTAGAATCGATGGGAAGCGAGCCGCGCAAGCATCTTTATCACAGTCAAGCAAATCCAAAATGCGGTTCGCCTGCCCCCTTGGAAGAAATACCTTGGAAGAAATACCTTGACCAGGGACCCCAACCTAGGGTATCTTATTTGACATAATGCGGTGGATCAACGGGCGTGGCCCCGCGAGGGTTAAGAACTTTAACACTGGTACGAGAGAACCCGCGGATTTGCCGAGTGTCCGAGCCAAGTGGTACCATATTCGATTAATGCTTGATCACGGCGATATTTTGCGGATGGGTCATGTCCATCCCACCAATCCTTGTATTCGTCTAATGAGACACCGCCCGATATCGGGTCCGACATCACCAGAGCCCGACCCATCACGGTTAAATGACATCCAGCTTACTAACGAATTTCTTGAGGTTGCACGACGAATCAGTCTCGCGCGAACGGATTCGGACAAACCTGGTTGATTGGGCCACGGACGTTATGGCGTCCTCCGGCCTTACACCCGCAGCGCATCATCGCTTTCTGCTAAAAAGCCTCGATCTTATCACCGAAGGCAAGGTCAAACGCCTTCTGGTGCTGATGCCACCTGGAAGTGCAAAATCCACCTATACCTCCGTGAACTCCGATCTCTGGGGTCAATATGTACCTACTCCGGCGACCGCCGGATCGTGGTACGGATGGGCAGAAGGTACCGATGGAAGTTCTCCCACTGTTTATGCCGCACCGTTCATAGTCACATGACATGAGTGTGGTCGCTATCGCTCCTGCTCCTCACCGACAGGCCACCGCGAGCCATGCGACAGGCTCAGGCAAACATCATATCAGGCCGCGACGGCGGTGATACGCGCGCCAGGTTCGAGGCTCTTTGCCATGATCCTCAGCTTTTCTGTAATGCCCTAACGGCCTCCCCGCTCACGGCCGGTGATGATCTCGATCGATCCATCGGCCACAGTTTTTAACTCCGACCTTTAGGTGCTCCTAAAGGTTGGTAGTCTCGGCATCGGGAAGGGGCGAAAAAAGACGGGACTGACCGGACGCTTACCCTAACCAGATGCTCGCAAACTGAACCCGATGCACAACATTTCGGGATACCCACAAGCTCCGCCTCGATCATGCGAATCCGCCCTATAACAGAACCGATCGGCGCATCGATTCTGGAAGCAAAGGGATTCGCAAGTCGTTCCGCACTTGTACGACAACCGTAGGCCTGTGCGCGGGGAGATGCGACGGCCATCAAGTAAGGCGGCTTCGCCCGCCTTCGCGTGCCGCTTCAGCCAACGGCTCACCGCCTGACGGCAGGTACCGACCGCTTGCGCGGCCTTCTTGCCCAGATCAGGACCAGATACACCGCGCGAGTGCGGAGGGCTTCCTGGGCGTCGCGCCGATGTTGCGGAAGTCTTGCTTTTCCATGAGGCGGAGGATAACGGCTTCGGTTCAATGTGTATTTTATAATATTGGGGTATTAGGGCCTGTCGTCAAATCCGGGAGGGGGGCTTCCGGCGCGGTGAATTCTTCGATTCTTAGGGTGTCAGCTTCATCAAAGGCTGACCAATGCGCCACCATCGACTCCGCGATGACCA
>Ga0181536_10000397_pt1 | contig 52103 bp, 56 predicted proteins | sample PEATcosm2014_Bin_41_FD_121105 | JGI IMG/M metagenome (GOLD analysis project Ga0181536, IMG submission 121105) | Peatland microbial communities from MTU Mesocosm Facility, Houghton, MI, USA - PEATcosm2014_Bin17_60_metaG | ecosystem: Environmental > Terrestrial > Soil > Wetlands > Peat | place...
CACCCGATGGTTAGAATCGACCCGGACGTGACCGTGTCAAGTGTGATCCGAAGTGCGGCGATTGGCTGCCATTCAACCGGCTATAGCCCGTGACGGCGCGCAATTACCCCAGGTGAGCAATTATCTTATAAGACCGTGCGAACAGAGTTTCATCCCGCGCATCCATGGCCAAATTGGGTATTCCTCTCTGATGCGCAGATGATTGATCAAGTGGATGGATTGAAATTCACTGGTGAGCCAAGCTATTGGCCCGATGAGGTCAAAACAGTCTCTATGGCGAATTCGTTTGGGATAGCCTCTTTTGCTCCGGATTGGTGGGTGGAGGATATCCGCCGCGCACGCCGCGTGGTTCGAGAAGGCCATCAGGTGCTAATCGTGAGCGTGGTCGCATCGCGCAGCGGCACGCGCGACACTCTTATCGAAGATTTCGTCGAAGCAGCGTTGCTGGCAAAAAAGGCTGGCGCAGATATAATTGAGGCAAACTACTCTTGTCCAAACACGCCAGACGATCGCGTAACTGGCGACCTTTACAAGTCAGCCGAGACCGCAGGGGAGGTTTCCCGTGCGATTAAGGAAGCTTTGGGTAAAACTCCGCTTTTCGTAAAGATCGGCTACCTATCAGAGACTGGTTTATCGGCGTTCATGGAACACAACAAAAGGCATATTGATGGGATCGTAGCGATCAATACGATTCCCGCTAAAATTGTTGATGCTTTTGGTAACTCCACTTTTTGCGGCGAAGGCCGGGAGTTCGCAGGAGTTTCTGGCTGGGCAATACGATCTATGGCTCATCAGGTTTCGCGAAATCTCGTCAAACTTCGCGACCAAGTGAAAACCGAACTACATAAGGATCTGACGATCATTGGTCTCGGGGGCGTACTCGTCGCCGAAGATGCGATGCACTACCTTGATGCGATTGGAACTGATGCTGTCGAGAGTTGCACGGGGGCTTTTTTGAATCCAAATTTGGCGCTGCACACGCGGTTTGATACCGAATCTGTTGGTAAGCGACCATCACGGGCTGAGTTTGAACTCAAGACGTTTGGGAAGTTTCTAAGTGATGTTATTTTGCATCCCTCGCGGCCGACGAGGCTTCGTGTGGATACGAAAAGAAGGCGGGCCGTTGTAGAATAGACGAAGGATCGTACCCCATGCTAAATACATCAATATTTAAGATGGTATACTTAGGGGGTATGATTCTGTGCGTTATATTGCTTGGGGTGATGGTTTTTCTTCCTCATTGGTATCATAGCCCAATGACGACCGAAGAGACTACTGTATTTGTAGTGGTTTCTCATGCCTTTGCCGCGTTTGTTGGGTTTCTTGTGGGCGGATATGCTGGAGCGAGAGGAAGCGCTGGCTAGGCTTATACCGACCGTGCCCGCTGCCAGTACCCAGCCCACGTCCGGCTAACCGGATGCGCCAGGGCCATGCTGGTAACCGCCTTGTGCTGCGCCCCGTTGTCCACCCGCCGATTGTCCTCTTTCCATGCCATCTCGCAAGCATATGAGAGCAAGTACTTGCCGCTGATGTGATGGTGCTGGCCGAGTTCCGCGCGGCGCATCCGTGAAAAGAAGGACTCCGGTTGGTTCGTGCACGCGCCGTCCAGGCTGTAGGCGACCGAATGGTTGATCCGGCGCATCTCAAAATTAGCGTGAAGCCGATCCCAACCGGGAGCTTCATCGGCATCCGCATGATGGCGCCCAGGCTCAGGGTCCGGGCCTTGGCGGAAAGAAGAAAATGCTGCGACATCGGCTAACCCTCAACTCAATCCGTTGAGGTCGGTTATATCGGTTGTATCATCCGAGGGCAACAGAAAAATATGACCTTGACCGAAAAAGTTCGTTGGGGTACGACGTGCCTATGATCTCACCAGAGCAATGCCGAGCCGCCAGGGCCTGGTTAGGATGGCCACAGCCCGAACTGGCAAAACGCGCCAGAGTAGGGCTTTCGACCATTCGAGACTTTGAGACCGGAACGCGGAATCCCATCGTGCACAATCGCGAGGCGATACAACGAGCATTTGAGACCGAAGGGATTCTATTTTTGTTCAGAGACGAGAAGCCGGTTGGAGTAGAGATCGCCTCTACAGCGTCATCTCGATCTGATCCCCAGGCTTTTTGAACTTGCGGCGATAGTTTCGCCAAAACTCAGCCTTGTTGTCGGACACCTCGAAAAGGGTAGTGATGACCGCGACAAGTTTCTCGACATGCGGATGACCGACATTTTCGGTCAGCAGCTGTCCCATTCGACTGCGGCGCTGCCATTTGCCATCGGCGGGATTCAATTCGTCCAATTGCTCCAGGACCCCAGGCGGTAAGTTGTTGAAAATTACCTGTCGGATCAATTTGCCAGCATACCGAGGCCCTACGGGTCCAGGATAGCTTCCGTCTTCTCGGGCTGGCCAAGACCATCCGAACACACGGAACATTTCCTTGAAAAAGTCCTGAGGAAACTGTTCAGCCCACGGCAACAAGGAGGGAGCGATATAGGCCGCCAGGATACGTTGCAACTCGTCCTTGTCCCGCTTTTCCTGGTACCCGGTGACTTCATCGATCAAGGCGATAAGTCCGAGGTCTTCCAGTCCCTCCAAGAGCCTGCTGGCCTGTTGCGCGATGGGTTTTTGTGACTTGGTCAAAACACCGGCGGCATCTGCCTTGACGAAAACCCGGCATATCTTGGTCAGCAACTCGGCCGGATATCCGAACGCTCTGCCTCCCGTTTTTGACCGGAATTCTATCTGGCTTGACGTCACATATAACTCATTGGGAATAAACGGTTTTAGGTTCTTTGCGGTCAAAAATGCTGGCAAGTTGACGTCACCATCGTAATACTGTCGTCCCTTGGCCTGCCGCGCCCGTCCAAGTGCCAGCATTACGCCGCTCTGGGTCAGGACGCGTTGCTTTGTGTTGAGAACGGCGCAAGGGAACCGCTTTATTTCGTCGGTTCCTGGAAGCTGAATGGGGAGCACCCCTTCGTCCAACGCGAAGGGAAGAGATTCGTCCCCACGCCGAGCCAGACCGCCCATGCGAGCGATTTCCTTGCGGCGTTCGGGTGTCAGCTTTTCGGCGCGACGTTGGCCGCCTCGTTTATGGAAGTCTTCGGACATGATTGCCTCGCGAATCGATGGGAGGTTCATGATGGACTTGCTCTTATGTAAGAGCAAGCGATTAGTTCACCGTCAGTCAGGCATGCTTGCTACATAATACCGGAAATCGAATAAAACCGGTGTGTCATTGTTTTCGCCGGTCGGTATGAAACGCCATCCGCCACGCCTTGTGATGCCGCCGGGTCAGCCCGCCCACCTTCCAGGTTCAGGGTTCGCGCGGGCCAGATCTTCCAGCAATGCCCAAACACGATCCGGACGCATGGGCGTCTCGGGATCGTTCAGCAGCCGGTCAATCTCCTCCTGCTTTCGTTCGTATTCCGTATCCGTCATCCTCGTGCCTCATGCGGTCGAACCGAGGATCATGTCGTCGTGCAAAATGGCGGCCTTGTGGCACGATCGTGGAATTCCGATGCCGCCGCTAATTCCGCGGCAACCTTGCCTCCGACGGCGCGTCCGGATTCTGCGCGCGGTGGCGCAGCAGGTGGTCGGCCAGGATACAGGCCAGCATCGCCTCGCCCACCGGCACGGCACGGATGCCGACGCACGGGTCATGCCGGCCCTTGGTGCTGACTTCGACCTCGTGACCGCTCCGGTCGACGGCGCGGCGCGGTGTCAGGATCGAACTCGTCGGCTTGACCGCGAACCGCGCCACGATCGGCTGGCCGGTGGAAATACCGCCCAGAATTCCGCCGGCATGGTTCGACTCGAAACTGACGAGGCCATCGCGCATCCGCATCTCGTCCGCGTTCTCCTCGCCGGACAGCGCGGCGGCGGCGAACCCATCGCCGATTTCCACGCCCTTGACCGCGTTAATCGACATCAGCGCGGCGGCGAGATCGGCGTCGAGCTTGCCATAGATCGGCGCCCCCAGGCCCGGCGGGACACCCTCGGCGACGACCTCGATCACGGCACCGACGGAAGAGCCGGACTTGCGCACGGCCGTCAGCATGGTCTCCCACTCCGCCGCCATGACGGGGTCGGGGCAAAAGAATGGATTCCGCTCCACTTCCGGCCAGTCCCAGCGGCTCCGGTCGATCCGCATCGCGCCCATTTGCACCAGCGCGCCGCGAATTCGCACGCCGTCGCCTAAAACGCGCCGCGCGACACCGCCCGCCGCGACCCGCATCGCGGTCTCCCGTGCCGAGGCCCGGCCGCCGCCGCGATAGTCCCGCACGCCATACTTCAGAGCATAGGTCAGGTCCGCATGCCCAGGACGAAACGATTCGGCGATCGCGGAGTAATCGCGCGAGCGTTGGTCGACATTTTCGATCGTCAGCGCGATCGGCGTACCGGTCGTTACACCCTCGAACACACCCGACAGGATGCGAACCTGATCGGGTTCCTGACGCTGGGTGGTGAATTTCGATTGTCCGGGCCGGCGGCGATCGAGCCAGGGCTGCAAATCCGCCTCGCTCAACGCCAGCCGCGGCGGGCAGCCATCGACCACACATCCGATCGCCGGCCCGTGGCTCTCACCCCAGGTGGTGACGCGGAACAGATGGCCGAAGGTGTTGTGGCTCATCCCTGCTCGATGCCGATGTCCGGCGCCTCCGGGTGTTTCATACCGACGACGTGATACCCGCAATCGACGTGATGCACCTCTCCGGTCACGCCGGCCGCGAGGTCCGACAGCAAATAGACCCCGGCGCCACCGACCTCATTGATCGTCACATTGCGGCGCATTGGTGCGTTCAACTGGTTCCAGCGCAGCAGATAATGGAAATCGCTGATCCCGGATGACGCCAGGGTCTTGATCGGTCCGGCCGAGATGGCGTTGACGCGAATCCCGGCGGTGCCCAGATCGGCGGCCATATAGCGGACCGAAGCTTCCAGCGCCGCCTTCGCGACACCCATCACGTTGTAATGCGGGATCCATTTCTCCGAGCCGTAGTAGCTCAAGGTCAAAATGCTGCCGCCGGGCTTCATCAGCGGCAACGCGCGTTGCGCGACCGCGAGCAACGAGTAGCAGGAGATATCCATCGCCTGCAGGAACGCGGCGCGCGGCGTATCGACGTAACGGCCCCGCAGATAGGCTTTGTCGGCGTAGGCGATCGCATGCACCAGGAAGTCGATGTGGTCCCAGCGCGTCGCGATGGAGTGGAACGCGGCGTCGATGCTCGCCTCGTCGGCGACGTCGCAGGACACCAGGTGATCCGAGCCGATCGACGCGGCGAGCGGCCGCACCCGCCGTTCCAACGCCTCGCCTTGATAGGTGAACGCCAGTTGCGCGCCTTGCGCGGCGCAGGCCTCGGCGATTCCCCAGCCCAGAGAACGGTTGTTCGCCGCGCCCATGATGACGCCACGCTTGCCCGCCATCAGGTTGCCGAGGCGGGAAATGGACGCGGGCGCGCTATCGGCCATGTCGGTCCTCTGAGAAAAGTCGCATCGCGTGAAAGTTACCGATCTGTCGTGACACAGAGCCCCACCACCGGGCAAGGGGCACCGTCCCGGCGGCCGGCCGCAGTTTGACCGGAGATCGCACCTGGCCAAAGCAACGCGCCGGCCTGGTCAAACAACCGGGACGGCTCCTGTTGTCATCGCGAAGCGCCGCTTATTGTCGTCGCGAGGCGCGCCGCAATCCCACCACCGGCCCTTGGTCAGGACCATGGGGGATTGCATCGTCGTCAGGCGCCTCGCAATGACCGGATACGGGCAATCACAGAACTGGGCGCCGCATGACCGACACCGACCAAACCGAGACCGATCCATTCGCGTGGTTCCAGCGCTGGATGACCGAGGCCGAGGCCAGCGAGCCTTCCGATCCCAACGCGATGACCGTGGTCACCGTGGGAGCCGGTGGGAAACCGTCGGCCCGCACGATCCTGCTGAAGGGCATCGATCCGCGCGGCTTCGTATTCTACACCAACACGCACAGCCGGAAGGGCGGCGAACTCCACGCCAGTCCATTGGTTTCGCTGTTGTTTTACTGGAAATCCCTGGGTCGTCAGATCCGCGTCGAAGGCCGCGCGGAATCCGTCACCACCGCCGAGGCCGACGCCTATTACGCCACCCGCCCCCGCATCTCCCGCCTCGGCGCCTGGGCGTCCGATCAGTCCCGCCCGCTGGCCGAGCGGGCCGAACTGGAACGCCGCCTGAAACATTTCGAGGAAAAATTCCCGGGCGACGACATCCCGCGCCCGCCGCACTGGTCCGGCTATCGCGTTCTCCCGGACCATTTCGAGTTCTGGCAGAACATGCCGTTCCGCTTGCACGACCGGACCGTCTTCGAGCGCGGGCCGGACGGCGGCTGGACCCGCGGCAAGCTGTTTCCCTGAGCCGGTGGGATCCTACCCGCCGCCTTCGCGACTGACCGTCCGCGGCAGTGCATCAGGACCCTCGCCCGACCCGATCGGGAGCGGGCCATGACGGAGCCACAAGGGGCAGCATCCCCCGAGCAACGGGAGACGGTGGCGTTCCTGACCCGGCGGGCCGCCGCGCCGCCGGTCGAGACGCATATTTCCTACGTCTTTCTCGGCCAGGACACGGTCTGGAAGCTGAAGAAAGCGGTCCGCCTGCCGTTTCTGGATTTCACCCGGCTCGAGGATCGGCACCATTTCTGCCAGCGTGAACTGGCGCTGAACGCACCGGCGGCCCCAGGTCTCTATCGCGACGTCGCCCCGATCGTGCGCCAGCAAGACGGATCGCTCACGATCGGCGGCACTGGCGAGGTTCGCGACTGGGTCGTCCGCATGGCCCGCGTGCCGGCCGGCGATTTCCTCGACGTGCTGGCCGCCGCGAGCGGGCTGTCGCCGCCCCTGCTCGACCGGATCGCCGATGCCGTCGCCGCGTGGCACCTGGCGCTGCCGCCGGTACTGGGCCTCCGCCCGGACATGGAGGCGATCGCCGAGGGCAACGCGCGGTCCGCCGCCGCCGCCGGCCTGCCGGACACCGAGGTGCTCGCCTGGCGCGACGCGATGCTGGCCGGCCTAAAGGCGCGTGTCCCCTGGCGCGATGCCCGCGCCGCCGCCGGTTTCGTCCGCCGCTGCCATGGCGATCTGCATCTGGGCAACCTGTGTCTTTGGCGGGGCCAGCCGGTGCTGTTCGACGCCCTGGAATTCGACGAGGCGATGGCGACCATCGATGTCGCCTACGATCTCGCCTTCCTGCTGATGGACCTGGAACACCGCCTGGATCGGGCCGCCGCCAACCGCGTGCTGAACCGCTACGTGGCGCGGACCGCCGACGCGGACCTGGTGGGCGGATTGCCGGTGTTCCTGTCGATGCGGGCGATGGTCCGCGCGCATGTCGAGGCACGCTCCGGGCACGCCGGACGTGTCGGCGCTTACCTCACCGCCGCCGCGCGGTATCTGGAGCCGCACGCGCCGATCGTGATCGCGGTCGGCGGCCTGCCGGGCACCGGGAAGTCAACCCTGGCCCGCGCGCTCGCCCCATCGCTGGGCGCGGCACCCGGCGCGCTGGTCCTGCGCAGCGACGAAATCAGAAAGCGTCAGCACGGCGCCGAACCCGAGCGGCGGCTCCCACAATCGGCTTACACGGAGCAAAAGAGCGTGGCGGTTTTCAGCGAACTCGCGCGTCTGCTGGAGGTGGCGGCGCGGGGCGGTCAGGCGGTGATCGCGGACGCGACATTCCTCAACCTCGCGCACCGGTCGTTGGTCGAAGCCGCGGCGAAGCGGGCCGGCGCGCCATTTCTCGGCATCTGGCTGAGCGCGCCGCATGACGCCCTGGAACGACGCATCATCGCGCGCACCGGCGATGCCTCCGACGCCACCCTCGACGTGCTGCGCGCCGCCATCCCCAGTGATCCTGGGCCGGCCGGTTGGCACGCGGTCGACACCTCGAATGGGGCGGCGGCCCAGACGCGGGCGATAACCCTGGCGAATTGCCTCATATCATCCCATATTGTGTCCTGAGGCAAACGCAATGCAGAGTTGCGCCCAACTCGGGGACAAAACGGCATCCCGCGGGGAACGACCAGGAAAGGACCGGACAATGGCCATCCGCAAGATTTTACTCCCGCTGACCGGCACCGCCGCCGGCGAAGCGGCACTGACCGCGTCGTTGATGATCGCCAATCTATGGAAAGCGCACGTCACCGCGCTGCATGTCCGGGTCGACAGCCGCGACGTGGCGCCGCTGGCCGGCGAAGGCCTGTCCGGCGCGATGATCGAGGAAATGATGTCGGCGACCGAGAAAGAGAGCAGCGACCGGGCGCACGCCGTGCGATCGATGTTCGAACGTTTCGTCGCCCGCCAAAATGTCGTGGTGCGCGAGGCGCATCCCGGGCTGGATCACGCGACCGCCAGTTTCGCCGCGGTCACCGGGCGGGAGGAAGACATCGTCGCGCAGCAGGCGCGACTCGCCGATCTGACCGTCGTGCCGCATCCCGACGCGGGAGAGGACGTGTCCTCGTCCGACGCGCTGCACGCGGTGCTGTTCGATTCCGGACGCCCGGTGATGATCGCGCCGCAGACACAAGTGGAATCGATCGGGAAACGGGTGTGCCTCGCCTGGAACGGGACGGCGGAGTCGGCGGAATCGGCACTTTCGGCGATCCCGTGGATGAAGCAGGCGGAGGGGGTGCGCATCCTGTCGGCCGATGGCTATCAGCGCCGCGGTCCGGCCGCGCCGGAACTCGCCGCCTACCTGGCGCTGCACGGCATCGACGCGGATATCGTGATGTTCCCGTCCATTCGCAATTCCGTCGGCGCCGGTCTGCTGGAAGCGGCGCGTCAGTTCGGCTGCGATCTGTTGTCGATGGGTGCTTACTCGCACTCAAGATTGCGGCAGTTGATTCTGGGCGGCGTGACGCGGCATGTACTGGAGAACGCGACGATCCCGGTGATGATGACGCGCTGATCTATCCCCCCCAACGTCATGGCCCGGCTCGCCGCCCCCAACGTCATGGCCCGGCTCGTCGCCCCCAACGTCATGGCCCGGCTCGTCGCCCCCAACGTCATGGCCCGGCTCGTCCGGGCCACCTGAACCAGCACCGTGCCGCGCCAGGTGGCCCGGACGAGCCGAGGCCTGACGACGTTGGCAGTTCGTATCAATCCTTGAACAACGACAGTAGCCCCGCCAGCAGCCGCGTGGGTGACGGCGGGCAGCCGCGGATCACCAGATCGACCGGCACCACCGCCGAGACGCCGCCCACGACAGCGGAACTCGCGGCGAACACGCCGCCATCGGCACCGCAATCGCCCACCGCGACCACCCATTTCGGGTCGGGTGTGGCGCGCCAGGTGCGCTCCAACGCCTGTTGCATGTTGCGCGTCACCGGGCCGGTCACCAACAGCACATCGGCGTGCCGCGGTGACGCGACAAAATGGATGCCAAACCGTTCGATATCGTAAAACGCGTTGTTCAGCGCGTGGATTTCCAGTTCGCAGCCGTTGCAGGAGCCCGCGTCGACCTGGCGAATGGCCAGACTATGGCCAAGCCGCCGTTGCGCCGTTTCATTCAGGCTGGCGGCGAGCGCGGCGAATTCCGGATCGACCGGCGGGCGCGGCTCGGTCAGCGGCCGCCGGAGCCCCTCGCGCAGAAACTTCAGCATCGTGTGCGATCCTGGCGGGTCACAGGTCATGCCCCGAGTAAGAACAGTTGAAACTTTTGTTGCACAGCGGGAAGTCGGCGACGATGTTGCCTTCGATCACTGCCTCCAGCAGCGGCCACTGGAACCATGACGCATCGCGGATATGGCAGCGGTCCACATGACCGCCGTTGATCCGGAGCCAGACCAACACGTCGCCGCGGAAAGCCTCGGTCAAAGTCAACGCCTCACCCGACGCGGCCGGCACCTGAGCCATCAGGTCGCCAGTGGGCAGGCCGTGCAGAATTTGCTCGATCAAACCCAGGCTTTGGCCGATCTCGTGGGCGCGGATCCAAACCCGGGCGTTGACATCGCCCTCGGTCAGCACCGGCACCTCGAAGCTCAAAACGTCATAGGGCGCGTACCCAAGATGCTTGCGCGCGTCAAACGACCGGCCCGAGGCACGGCCGACATATCCGCCCGCGCCGAATTGCCGCGCGAGGTCCGGCTTCAGGATGCCAGTCGTCACCGTCCGATCCTGCAACGACGCGGTATCGTCGTACAACTTCGTCAGTGCCGCGAACTTCTCCCGCACGTCGCCGACGAGCCCCATGATGGCGGCCATGTTTTGTGGATCCAGGTCCACCGCCACGCCACCCGGAACGATCCGGTCCATCATCAACCGGTGACCGAACGCGGTATTCGCGGCGCGCAGCATGCGTTCGCGCAGCACCGCGCAGTGCGCCAGGATGATCGTGAACGACGCATCGTTGCAGATCGCGCCGAAATCCCCGAGGTGGTTGGCGATCCGCTCCATCTCCGCCATCAGCGCCCGCAGCCAGACGGCGCGCGGCGGCACGTTGATCCCAAGCGCCGCCTCCACCGCGCGGGCGAAGCCAATGCTGAGCGCCACCGCGCTGTCGCCCGAGACCCGGCAGGCGAGCCGCGCCGCCTGCTCCAGCGGCAGACCGCCGAACAATTCATCGACGCCTTTGTGGACGTAGCCGAGTCGTTGCTCCAGCCGCACGACCGTCTCGCCGTCGCAGGTGAAACGAAAATGCCCAGGCTCGATGATGCCGGCATGGACGGGGCCGACGGGGATTTGGTGGAGGCCCTCGCCCTCGACCGGCAGGAAGGGGTAATTCGTGCCGTCCCGGTGATCGAGCCATGCCCGCGTGTCGGGCAAACCCATAGGCTCAAACCCGAACAAATCGCGGATCGCGCGCTCAAGACGAATCGCCGGCGGATGCGCCTGGCCAATCGAAGGGTAACCGCCTGCTGGGCATGGCAGGGTCAGCACGGCGATCCGGTGATCCTCCGGTTCCAGCAGCGCCATGTGGACCTGGCCGGCGTCGCCCCAAATGCTCAACAGCGTCAACTCGCCCGCGGCGAGCAGGACGATCGCGCGGACCCAGGTGTCCTCATGCACCAGCGCTCGGGGCACCGGCCGATGCGACGGCACCTTCCGGCCTTCGTCCAACAGGGCAACGAGACCGGTCATCCGAGCAGCGCCGCCACATGTTGGAACCACGCCACCAGCGGCGGCGGCAACCAAATGCCGGCGACCAGCACCAGCGACAGGTGCGCGATGACCGGCAGATAGGATGCGCGCACCGGCCCGGTTGGGCCCTTCACCTCGCCGAACGCGACCTCGGTCAGGCGTAGCAGCAGAGCCCCGAACGAAAGCAGCAGGCCGAGGATAAACACCACCGCCAGCACCGGCTCGCGCGCGAAGGTTGTCGTCACCACCAGGAACTCACTGGTGAACACTCCGAACGGCGGCAAGCCGGCGATCGCCGCGACTCCCGCGACCAGCAGCCAGCCGAGCAACGGATGCGATGTCGTCAGGCCGCCCATGTCCGCCATCCGCTGCGTCCCCTTCACCTGGGACACATGGCCGACGGTGAAAAAGATCGCCGACTTGGTCAGGCTGTGCATCGTCATTTGCAGCAGTCCGGCGAGATTGCCCAACGGTCCCGCCATGCCGAAGGCGAACACGATAATGCCCATGTGCTCGATCGAGGAATACGCGAACATCCGTTTGATATCGCGCCGCCGGTATAGCATGAACCCCGCGAAGATCAGCGACAGCAGCCCGAGGCCGATCAACAGCGGACCCGGCGCGATCGCCGACGCATTCGCCGCGATCAGAATCTTGAACCGCAGCAGCGCATACAGCGCGACGTTCAGCAGCAGGCCGGACAGCACCGCGGAGATCGGCGTCGGGCCTTCGGCATGCGCGTCCGGCAGCCAGGCGTGCAACGGCGCCAGACCGACCTTGGTGCCATAGCCTAACAACAGGAAGATGAAGGCGATGTTCAACAATGACGGATCGAAGCCGCGGGCGTGCTCGACCAGGTTGGTCCAGACCATCGCGTCCATGCCCTCGCCGATGACGGGACGGGCGGCCAGATAAACCAGGATCGTGCCGAACAACGCCAGCGCGATGCCGACCGATCCGAGGATGAAATATTTCCACGCCGCTTCCAGCGCCTCATGCGTGCGGTAGATGCCGACCATCAGCACGGTCGTCAGGGTCGCGAGTTCGACCGCGACCCACATCAGGCCGATATTGTTGGCGACCAGTGCGAGGTTCATGCCGAACAGCATCAACTGGAACATCGCATGGTAGAATCGCAGATGCCACGCGGTCAGCCGGCCGATCTCCAACTCATGCGCGATGTAGCTGGCGCTGAACGCGCTGGTGGTGAAACCAATGAAGGTGTTCAGCAGAATGAACACGATATTGAAGTCGTCGACCAGCAGGTACGCATGCGGCGGCGGACGTTCGAACAGCAGCGAGACGGCGCAGGCCAATGACAAGAAGGCCGCGACGACGTTGAGTCCGGCCGAGACCCGGTAGCCCGGCAGCAGCGCCAGGATCGCCGCCGCCGCCAGGGGAATGACCAGGATACCCAGAAGCGGGTCGAACCAGGGCGGGAGAAAGCCCAGAATGGCGTCCGGGGTAAGGGTCAAAGCCGGCCCCCACGAAACTCGTCCATGACGCCGACATCGACCGTGTCAAACCGTTCGCGAATGCGGAACAGGAAGATGCCGATGACGATGAACGCGATCAGCACCGAGAACGCGACGCTGATCTCCACCACCAGCGGCATGCCCCGGGCGCCGGTCGCGGCGAGGTTGATGCCATTTTCCAATGACATGAAGCCGACCACCTGGCTCACCGCGTTGCGGCGCGTCACCATCATCAGCAGCCCGATCAGCACAACCGACAGCGCGAGCGCGATGTCCTCGCGCACCACGGGTTCGGCCTTGGCGGTCAGCGGCAGCATCACCTCCAGCGACAGCGCCACCAGCGCCATGCCGGCGAGCATGGTCAGGCCGATGCTGACGACGGTTTCGATTTCGCGATGAATGCCCATGCGGATGACCATGCGGCGCAGGGCCACGGGAACAATGATGGCCTTGAACACGAGCGCGATGGCGGCGGTGATGTAAAGATGCGGTGCGTCCTGGACATACGCCTGCCAGGCCACCGACAGCGCCAGCACAAAGGCATGCGCCGCCAGCACGTGCAGCAGCGGTAACAGGCGCACCTGGTAGAGCATCAGAAAGCTCATCAGCACCAGGAATCCGGCCAGCATGTGGGCGATGTCGAAGGAAATGCCGGTCATCGTATTGGCCACTCCATCGTCATGGCCTGGCTCGGCCGCATCGGCGTCAGGTTGGGCGAGGCCGAGGGGAGACGCTTTTCCTCCCACGTCATCCCCCGGCTCGTCCGGGGGACCTCTCGCGGCACCGTGCTGGCATAGGTCCCCCGGACGAGCCGGGGGATGACGTGGGTGGGCCGCGCCATGACAATGAATGTCATCACATGCCTTGCGATACGAACAGCAGCAGCACGCCCAGAAGGCCGAGCATGAAGGCCGCGCCCAGAAAGTTAGGAACGCGGAACACGCGCATCTTGGCGATCGACGTCTCGAACACGCCCAGCAGCACGCCGCCGACGAGCAGTTTCACGAGCCAGAGCACCAGCGCGAGCAGATAATGTGGCAGCGCCGAGCCGCTCTGGGCGATGCCGAACGGGAAAAACAGGCAACCGATCAGCGAGACGTACAGCAACAATTTCAGGAACGACGCGAGGTCGATCATCGCCAGGTGCCGGCCGGAATATTCCAGCACCATCGCCTCGTGCACCATGGTCAGCTCCAGGTGCGTCGCGGGATTGTCGACGGGAATGCGCGCGTTCTCGGCCAGCGCGACGATGATGAAGGCGACCAGCGCCAACGCCAGCGACACCCGCAGCCCGGCCTCCGGCGAGGCCAAGAACCCGGCGACGGTTGACAACTGGGTGGAGCCGGCGATCAACGCCACCGTCAGCACGATCATCAGCATCGCCGGTTCGGCCAGTGAGGCGATCATCACCTCCCGCGAGGAGCCGATGCCGCCGAAACTGGTGCCGATATCCATGCCGGCGAGCGCCTGCATGAATCGCGCGCTCCCCAGCAGCGCGGCGATGGCGATCAGGTCGCCGGACCAGGAGAACATCAGTCCGGTGGCGAAGGTCGGGATCAGCGATGCCGCCACCCAGGTGACGGCGAAAATCATGTAGGGCGCCACGCGAAACAGCCAGGAGGCATTTTCCGCGAGCACCACTTCCTTGCCGATCAGGCGGCGCAGATCGCGGTATGGCTGCACCAAAGGCGGGCCCTGATGGCGTTGCAGCCGCGCCTTCACCTTGCGCACCAGGCCGGTCAGCAGTGGCGCCAGCAACAGCACGGATGTCATCTGCACGCCCTGGACCAGCAGATCGGTGATCATTGCCATAGCGCGAGCACCAGCAGCAGCAGGATCAACGCGACGAAGACGAACGCCAGGTAACGGCGAATGGTCAGGAACTGCAGGACATTCATCCAGTCGGCGGTGGCTCCGACGGCGGCGCCGACCGGCGCATAGAAGGTCTCCCAGGCCGGGTCGTGGATGTGCTTCTCGATCCGCGCGGGCGCCATGTCGCCGGGGGCCGGCATCGTCACGGTTTCACTGGTGCCGAAGACCACGGCGCCAAACACCCGCCGGATCGGTTGCGCGAAGCTTCCGGCCGTGTATTGCGTGGCCGGCGACGGATCGGGGAAACCGCAATCCCACGCCGGGCCGCGGCGCAGCCGGCGCGAGGCGAAGCGATGCACCGCGGCCGCCATGATCCAGGCGGACGCGGCGATGAACAGGAAGATCAGCAGCCCGTCATAGGAACTGTGCGCCTCGGCGATCGGCACGATCGACAGCCAGGCCTGATCCATCTGCGTCGGCATATGGGCACCGACAATCGCCTGAGTGACCGGCGCCAGCGCGTCGATCACCGCGCCCGGCAGCACGCCCGCCAACAGGCAAATCGCCGCCAGCGTGAACATGGACGCCAGCGAAAAGACGTCCACTTCGCGCGCATCGGCCGCCTGGGCCGTGCGCGGCCGCCCCAGGAAGCAGACGCCAAACGCCTTGACGAAGCAGGCGGCGGCCAGAGCGGCCGACAGCGCCAGCAAGGCACCGTCGGCGGGAATGGAGATCTTCAGCCCCCATTGCGGCAGGTCGGGGTGCAGCACGATGGCCTGGAACGTCAGCCACTCCGACACGAACCCGTTCAACGGCGGCAAGGCGGAGATCGCGACACAGCCAACCAGGAAGGCGAACGCCGTCTTTGGCATGCGATGGATCAGCCCGCCGAGATGCTCCATGTCGCGTTCGCCGGTGGCGGTCAGCACGGCACCGGAGCCAAAAAACAGCAGACTCTTGAACACCGAGTGGTTGAACACATGGAACAGCGCCGCCGTCAGCGCCAGGGCCGCCGCCGCCGGCAGGCCGTTGGCCCAGAACGCCATCGCCAGGCCGAGACCGATGAAGATGATGCCGATATTCTCGACCGTGTGGTAGGCGAGCAGCCGCTTCAGGTCATGTTCCATCAGCGCGTACAGCACGCCCATGACGGACGTCACACCCCCCACCACCAGCACGACGACGGCGGACCACCAGGTCGGCGTGCCGAGCAGGTCGAACACGATGCGGATGAAGCCGTAGATCGCGACCTTGGTCATCACGCCGCTCATCAGCGCGGAGACATGGCTTGGCGCGGCGGGATGAGCGAGCGGCAGCCACACGTGCAACGGCACGAGCCCCGCTTTGGAGCCGGTCCCGATCAGCGCCAGCACGAACACGATGGCGATGGTCATCGCCGGCAAATGCGAGGCGCGGATCGCGGCGAAGGTGAAGCCGCCCGACGGGCCCGCCAGCAGGCCGAACGCCAGCAGCAGGGTCAGGCCGCTGAACACCGCCATGATCAGATAGACGTAAGCGGCATGGGCGTTTCCCTTCTCCCGGTGATGCGCCATGACCAGCGCCCAGGATGAGAGGGACATCAACTCCCAGGCGAACAGGAAGGCGAAGGCGTCATTCGCGATGACGACCAGCGCCATCCCGGCGAGGAAAGCGGGAACGAAAGGGACCACCCGGCCGGGCTCATGTTCGTGGCGGCCGTAACCCATCGCGTAGACACTCGCGCTGGCGCCGCCCAGGCCAATCAGCGCGATAAACGCGGCGGCCAGCGAATCAAGCCGGAAATTCACCCCGATCCACGGTAACCCAAGAGGGAGCTTCATCACTGTGACCGGGGCGTCGAGCGAGACGACGCCGATCCAGGCCAGCGCGATGCAGACCAAGGCGCACGCCGCGTAAATCACGTAATGGGCGTGGCGGATACGCGCGGTGCAAACGCCCAGAGCCGACAGGGCGAGGAGCAGCGCGATGCAGTACGCGGAAGGCTCGATCATGCGGGCATCATGTCCCGTGACATCGTTTCACGATGTACCGGCGCGGGCCACGGAAGCCGGCGCGCATCTGGGCGGCGATTGACCGGGCATGGGCGAGGGCGACTCGGGCTGATGGCCAAAACAACGGCGCGATCTCCGCGCGAGTCCTGTGGGCGGCGTGTTCGCCGTCAACTGACTGGGTCCTGGGCGGACAAAGCGCGCGACCGGATCCGCGAGACGGACCGCGGGCACGCCGTGCATGGACCAAGGGGGGAGTATCGCCGGTCGCCAATCGGAAGTTCGCCTTCGGGCCTGGTGCCTGGGTCCGGTTCGTCGAAGACGGTGCGATCGCGTCATGGTGCGGCCCAGAAGCCAAGGGAATGCGCGGATAGTCCGAACCTGGAAGCGAGGCAATGGGGGGGGCGTGAAGATACTGAAAATGCAGCGCGCTTACGGTTCGCGGAGGCGGCGATCCGGCGCTGAAGCGTTCCGTCAGCAACCGCGATCGCACGATGTCCACCTGATGTGTTGCGCGCCAAAACCGATACCTCGACAGATCAGACATGTATGGGACAGGAGATGTGACGTATGAGGCATCATACTTAATGCTATTGACAAGGTCAATTCAGGTTTTTACACCCTCCCACAGCAGATGGAGCGTCCATGATCACCGCAGCCCAGATGCGAGCCGCGCGAGCGTTGCTTGGTATCGACCAGCGCCGGCTCGCCGAGCTGTCGGACGTCTCGCTGCCGACCATCCAGCGGATGGAGGCCAGCGAAGGGAATGTGCGGGGTGTCGTGGATACGCTGACCAAGGTCATCGAGGCATTTGATGCCGCTGGGGTCGAACTCATCGGCGAGAACGTCAGAAGCGTCGGCGATGGACGTGGTGTACGGTTCAAGCATCCGGCAGCCTTGAACGACGTGTTCTATGGCCAAAAACTGTTGCGGCGGCGGCCGCCCTATGCACCGGCCAACGATCCCGGTGCCAAAGCGCCAAGGAAGAGCTGACCGTGCTGGTTGCAAGGGAGGAGAACACCATGGCCACAGCCAAGGAACTGCGTATTTGGGCCAATACGATGAAGCAGTGGATCGCCCAAATCGACGATATCAGGACCAGTGAACAACTGGCTCGCGTCGCGGCGGAGGTAGAACGTCTGGCGGAACACAAGCAGATCGCCGAACGACAGCTGGTTTAGCCGACCTCGATGAGGAACGACCCACGTGTGCGGGCGGGTGACAGGCTGCTGATACTCGTCGGCGTGGCACTCGCGCTCGGACTTGTTCTGCACCTGGCCGGAATAATCTGAGGTTCACCGGCGCTTTTCAATCAGATCGCACCCGCGGGCGGCACACCACCCCCCCTGTCATCGCGAGCGTAGCGAAGCAACCTCCATCCGTGGGGACACGGAGATTGCTTCGCCGCGCTCGCGATGACACGGGGGGTCGATCATGCCGGGATCATGTCTGGCGGTTTGACTGTCTTCAAGGCACCGGCGCGACGGGCGTTTGCTCGTAGTCCTCGACCAGCCAGTCCGCCGGTTCCTGGGCCGCGCCATCATACCATTCGACGATGAGCGGATGGGCGCGGACCGCGTCGACATAAGTTTGGGTGGCGGGGGAGATCTCGGGGCGCCAGGTCAGAAAGCGCGTGACGACCGGGGCGTACATGATGTCGGCGACGGTGAACGCGGCACCGAACAAATACGGGCCCCCGGCGCCGAACAGTTGTCGAGCGTTGGCCCACGCCGCCTCGATCCGCGCGATATCGGCCAGTGTCTCCTTGGTGCGGCCCAGGCCGGAAAAGTCGCGGCCCAGGTTCATCCACATGTTCTGGCGGAGGGCACGGAAACCGGCGTGCATCTCGGCGGCGATCGACCTGGCGTAAGCGCGCGCGATGCGGTCGGCGGGCCAAAGCGACGGCTCGATCTCGGCGCAGTAATCGCAGACCGCGAGCGACTCCCAGACCCGGGCCCCGCGATGCTCGAGATAAGGCACCAGCCCATTGGGCGATGTCCGCTCGATCACCGGCGTGGGGCCTGGGCGGACGAAGCGCGCCACCTCGATCGCGACATCAAGACCGGCGAGGCGGACCGCGAGCCAGCCTCGCAGCGACCAGGAGGAGTATCGGCGATTGCCGATCAGCAATTTGCCTTCAGACATGTGGGTGACCGAATCCGTTCACCGATGATAGTGCGATTGTGTCATGATACGGCCAGGGGCCGGAATCGGCCGGTAAACCGAATGAGGGGGATAGGCAATGGGGATCCAGGAGGCGGTTGCCACGTGTTTTTCGAAATACGTGGGATTCGAGGGGCGAGCAACCCGTCCGGAATACTGGTGGTGGGTGCTGTTCGTCGTCGCGCTCGGTGTGATTCTGCAAGTCGTGGGGGCCCTCATTCTGGGCACGGATAGCGGTGCCGGGGGCGTACTGAGCGGGCTGTTTTATCTGGCGACATTCCTGCCCGGCCTCGCCGTGGCCGTGCGGCGATTGCACGATACGGACCGCAGCGGCTGGTGGCTATTGATCGCGTTCATTCCGCTGATCGGCTCGTTGGTGCTGTTGTATTTCATGGTTCAGCCCGGTACGGCCGGCCCCAACCAGTACGGCGACGGCCTGGCCTTGTCCTAACACCCGCCATCAGAAAATCGCGAGACACGGTCTTCAAACCGTCATGGCCGGGCCTGACCCGGCCATCTCGGCCAGCACGGTGTCGCCAAAGATGGCGGGGTCAGGCCAGACGACACGGCAGCCGACATTCCCGGTCGTTACGCAACCCACGACCGACCGCGCGAGGTCGGGATACGACAGCCAACTCGCGAGCATCCCGCCCAGATTGCCGGAGGCGCCGGTGAGCAAGACGGGTTTGGCGGGCGCCTCGGTCATGGCATGGTCTCCCCTTCGGAACAGGAGGCAGCATGCGCGCGATCGAGGACCTGGCCCAGAGCCTGGCGGACGGACAGACCACCAGCCGCGCCTTGGTGGAAGAGGCGCTGGCACGCATCGCCGACCCGGCCGGGGAGGGCGCGCGCGCCTTCATCAAGGTGCATGCGGCGCGGGCTCGGGCGGCGGCGGACGCGGTCGACACGGCACGCCGGGTCGGGCTGGCGGTCGGCCGTTACGCGGGCATTCCGATCGCGTTGAAGGATCTGTTCGACATCGCCGGCCAGCCGACTCCGGCTGGGTCGCGGGTGCTGGTGGACGCACCGCCGGCGCGGGCGAACGCACAAGTGGTGCAACGCATGCTGAACGCCGGGTTCGTCGTCATGGGCCGGGCCAACATGACCGAGTTCGCGTTCTCCGGGCTTGGCATCAATCCGCATTACGGCACGCCGACTTCGCCGTGGGATCGCGGCGCGGCGCGGATCCCTGGAGGAAGTTCATCGGGCACGGCGGTGGCCGTGGCGGACGGCATGGCGGCCGCCGGATTAGGCACCGATACCGGCGGTTCGTGCCGCATCCCGGCGGCGTTTTGCGGGGTCGTCGGCTACAAGCCGACCGCGCGCCGGGTACCGATCACTGGCGTGCTGCCGCTGGCGCCGTCGCTGGACTCGGTCGGCCCGCTGGCGCCCAGTGTGGCCTGCTGCGCGGCGATCGACGCGATTCTGGCGGGCGAGGAACCGGTCGTTCCCGTCCCGGCGCCGTTGCCCGGACTACGCCTGGCGGTGCCGGAAAACGTCGTGCTGGATGGCATGGATGCGACAGTTGCCGCGGCGTTCGATCGCGCGTTGTCGGTGCTGTCGGGTGCGGGCGCGCATGTCACGCGCGTCCGGTTCGCGGCGTTCGACGCGGTCGGCCCGGTCAACGCGAAAGGCGGCTATGCGGCGAGCGAGGCCTACGCTTGGCATCGCGCGCTGCTCGCGGCCAAGGGAGCGGGCTACGACCCGCGCATCCGGGTGCGCATCATGCGTGGCGAGAGCATGAGCGCGGCGGATTACCTCGATCTCGCGCCGGCGCGCGCCCGGATCATCGCCGAGTTCGATGCCGGCACCCGGGATTTCGATTGTGTCGTGATGCCGACCGTGCCGGTCATCGCGCCGCGGATCGCCGAGCTGGACGACGAGCGCGAATACAACCGGATCAATATGCACATTCTGCGCAACACCGCTTTGGGCAACTTCCTGGATCGTTGCGCGATCAGCATTCCGTGCCATCGTGCCGGCGACGCGGCCGTCGGGTTGATGCTGATGGGCGAAACGATGGGCGACGCGCGATTGTTCCGCATCGCGGCGGCGGCGGAGGCCGCGTTGCGCTGATCAGGTCACCTGGGCGGCGGCCAGCGCGCGATCGACGGCGGCGGGGTCTTGCGCGATCACCAGTAGCAGCACGCGTGCGGCCTGCTCGGGCGTGCGCCGCTGCTGCTCCCAGTCGCGCACGGCGGCGAGGCTGAAGCCGAAGCGTTTCGCGAACGCCTCCTGGCTGAGGCCCAGGTCGGCGCGGATACCGCGGACGTCGACGTTGTCCGGCACATGCACGACAAAGCCGCCGTCGGAGTCGCCCCGGGCGAACGCGCGGGCGGCGCGGACGCTGTTGAGAATGCGGCTACCAGCCTTGGACATGACGGCGTACTCCGTTGCGATAATCTTCAGCCAACCCCGCCAATTCCTTGCGAAGTTCGTTTCGCTCGGCCTTGGTCAGGTCAATTTTGTCGCCTTTCGCGAACACATTAAGCAGAAACACCGGCACATCCGGACCGGCGTAGAACGAGATCACGCGGTAGCCCCCGCTTTTGCCCTTGCCTCGCCCGGGGAACCGGATTTTCCGGGCGCCGCCGGTTCCTGGAATGTCCGCTCCGGCCTTTGGGAAGGCGGCCGTCAGCGACACGATCCTGCCGCGCTCCTCCGCCGTCAGACCGGAGTTCTCCGCGTCGCGGAGGAAATCCGGCGTCTCGATGACCGAATGCAGCATGGCCCGCCCATGGATTGGTGATGTGGCGGGCAGGTTTTAGAGCCGAAATCCTTAGGATTGATTAACGGGGAACACTCAGGCTTCGGCAATTCATATACGGCATTGCCGGATACGGTGCAACCAGAAAAACGAGCCCTCACGGTTGAACGCCATCGTACCCCTCAATGATGATCAGGTCCGCGACCCCCTTCCCAATGCGCAACGCTTTCGCGGCCTGGTATTCCGGGGACTGGTAGCAAGCTACCGCCGTCGTGTAATCGGCGAACTCCAGAACGATGTTCCGGGCGCGCGGCGTGCCTTCCGGCGCCTCGAACTGGCCGCCCCGGATGATGAACCTGGCGCCAAACTTGTGAAACGCCGCCGCGTTGGCTTTGACATATGCCTGGTAGCCATCCGGATCCGTCACATCGACCCGCGCGATCCAGTATCCTTTCGCCATGGTGCTCTCCCGTTATGAATGAGGCTTGTCGCCCAGCAGTCCCGCCAACACAGGCTCCATCGCCGCCGACATCAATGCCTGGCCCTCGGCCGACGGATGCAACGGCGGGTCGGGTGGCCTGAGTTTGGGATCAAGGAACAGCTCCCGGTTCAGCCGTCCATCCTTCATGAAAACGAAGCCGACATCCAGGAATGTGACCACTGGATCGTGCGCGTATTTTTCATCCAGCGCGCGGTTGATGGTCCAGGTTGTTCGCGTCGCCCAATCCGACCGTTCCGAGGGCAACACGCCCAGCAGCAGAATCCGCGTCGTGGGCAGGCGCCGCCGCAGCTCGGCGATGATCGTGTCGATCCCAAGCACGGTGTCCGCCGCCGGCCAGTGCAGCCGGCCGAGGTTATTCGCCCCGATCAAAATCACCGCCGCCTTCGGTGCGATGCCATCCGTTTCGCCGTTGCGGATACGCCACAGCAAACTCGCGGTCGTGTCGCCTTTGAAACCAAGATTGACCGCGTTCCGGTCGCCGTAAAACCTGCGCCATGCCGGAACGAAATTCCGCCACGCCTCTGGTTCGTCGTACTCCCAGTCCTGGGTGATCGAGTCGCCCAGAAAGATCAGGTTGGGCCTGGCGCGGCGCAGCTCCGCGAGCTTCGCCTCATGCCGCTCGCGCCACCATGTCAGGTCCATGCGGGAAATGGGCGTGGCGGCCAGGACTGTGCCCGCTTCACCACCCCGCGGCGCCAGCGCGAGAGCGAACGGGACGGCGAGGAACCAACGCCGGGAAAGACGCGGCTTGTGTTGGCCAGGAAGTTCGATCAATGCCAGTCTCTCATCGCGTGTATCACACGAAACGGCGTTAACTTTGCCACTTGCCTCGCGCGTCATGGCCCGATCCGGACAGGCCTCCCGACGCGGTACGGAGCCGGCGCGGATGGAACGCCTCGCCCAGGCGATGATGGGGAAGGCGCGTGTTGGAAGATCACTTCAGTCTAAACAGCGATGGGAGTCGCGCAATGAGCCAGCGAACCATTTTCCTCGCCCGCCTGTTCGGTTTGTTCCTGTTGATCGGATCGGTGTGGATGTTGGCGGATGAACCGGACCTGCGTGCCAGCGTGCGAGCCGTGGTCAATGACCGCGCGGCGACCTTGGTGCTGAGCCTGATATGCGTCGCATCGGGCCTTGCCGTCGTCCTTGGGCACCAGATCTGGTCGGGTGGCATCGCGCCGGTGCTGGTCACGCTCGTGGGCTGGCTTTTGCTCGCGCGAGGGTTGGTGCTGCTGTTTCTGCCGCCGAACCTCCTCGTGGCGCTGTTGGACGCGCTCTCCGGGCCGGTCTGGTTCTATTGCGCCGGCATGGTCGCTCTCGGTCTCGGCCTGATCCTGACCTATGCCGGGTTCCGCGCGCCGCCTATCGTGTCCGACAGGACGTGAGGGGATGAACCGACCGGATGGACGACGCCGCGACCGGCATGAACGCGAGCTACCGTCTCAGCCGGCCCGCTTCGGCTGAGGAGTGGGCGGCGTATCATGCCATTCGCCGCCGGGTTGCCTTTGAAGCCGGCGAAGACATCGAGGACGACCCCGAAGAACGCGCCGAAGGGCACTTCCCGTTGCTGCTCAAATTCGGCGCCGCCCCGATCGGAACGATCCGCGTCGACAGTCTGAACAATGGGGATGCCGCGTTGCGCCTGGTCGCCATCGACCCCGCCCACCAGGGCGAGGGCCACGGCCGCATCCTGTTGCGGGAGGCCGAGGGGTTCGCCCGCGACATCGGCTGCCGCCGAGCGGTCGTTTACGCGACCCCCGAGGCGGCGGGATTTTACGCCGCCGCCGGCTATACCGAGGACGAGTTCGACGACAACTACTTCGGCGGCATCGTGCAGATGGCGAAGCCGCTGCACTACGCCGGGTTCATCCCGGACGAGCCGTGAGCGGTCCGGTCAGACCGGCCCGCGTCGACGTCGCCGCTCGATCCGTTACGGCATCGCCCGGCGCGACCGGGCGATCCGCATCGGCACAATGGGCGCATCATACTGGCGCGCTTAATGATTGACACACGGTGGCTTCTCTCCCCCGTCATGGCCCGGCTCGTCCGGGCCACCTGAACCGGCAGGGTGCGGCGACAGGTGGCCCGGACGAGCCGGGCCATGACGCGTGGGGCGAGAGTTAGTGGTTAAGCGCCCTGGTATCAGCTGGCCCGGTCGCGCCGGGCCATGACGAGTTAAGGAACCGGGCCACGACGGGTCAGCGGGCCGGTCGATGACGGACAGAAGGTGCCGATCGGCGGCAAAGGCCGGCGGTATCAGACCCGGTAAACCTGCCTCGCGTTATCCCGGAAAATGCCGCGGCGCTGCGTCTCGGTCATCTCGAGCGGCAACGCCCGCGCCGGATCGTCGTAGTCCCAGTGCGGGTAGTCGGTCGCGAACAGGATGCGATCCCAACCGATCCAGTCGAACACCTCGGCCAGTTGGGTGCGGGGTTCCGGCTCCTCGATCGGCTGGGTCGTGAACCAGACATTGGTGCGGATATACTCCGACGGCGCGCGCTTCAGGTGCGGCAGTTCCTGCTTCAGCTTCTTCCACTGCGCATCCAGCCGCCAACCCAGCGCGGCGGCCCAGGCGAGGCCACCTTCGATCAGGACGACCTTCAGGTTGGGGACGCGCTCGAACACGCCCTCCAGGATCAGGCTGGTCAACACGGCCTGCTGCGCCATGCCGTGACCGACCATCTCCTCGATGTAATAGGAAGCCCAGCCGCCGGCGGTGTTGGGCCAGCCGCCATTGCCGAAGGCATGGATCCCCACGGGCATCCCGGTCGCGGCGGCGGCCTCATAGATCGGCCAGTAGCGGCGCTGCCCCAACGGCTCATTCGTCTTGCTCAGAACCAACACCTGGGCGAAATCCGGATCGTTGGCGCGCAGCTCGATCTCCTTCACCGAGGCGACGGTGTCCTCGTACGGAACGACCACCGAGGCTTTCAGCCGCGAATCCTGGCTGGTCCAGTCCGCCTTCTGCCACTCGTTGGTCGCGTGGCAGATCGCCAGCGACAGATCGGGGTTCCGCGCGCCCTGCCCGCTGGTCAGCGGGTTCAGAATGCCCAGGGCGACATTGTTCGGGTCGAGATGCTGCTGCCGCATGAAGGCGAGGTCGCTGCCCGGCGAACCGCCGCCCGGGGTCCACGCATCGCGGCGCGCCGCCTGCGGTTGGCCTTTGGGGTAGGCCGAGCCCTTCTCCCACGGCTGCCGGTAGGTGATGCCGAACGCCTCGACATGCTCCCGCCACTGCTTCGTCATGTAGGGATACAGCGCCTTGCTGACCCCGCCGATGCCGACACCCGGGGGGCGCGGATGGATGTCGCCATCGGCGATCGCGAGCTTCGATGCACTGGCCGGCTCCACGCCGGATCGGTTCAGGACGTCAACGGTCATGCGACGGGCTCCATCTGGGCCGTTTGTTGTTGTAGCCGAGGATACGTCCGCAGCGGATTGTCCGCCATGATCTTCTTCGCCAGCCCCGGATCGATCCCCGCCGGCATGGCCGCCAGTCCGTCGAACTGCCAGTGCGGGTAGTCGGTCGAGAACAGCAGCATCTCATCGGAACCGATCTGCTCCATCAGCCGCATGACGCCGCCAGCGTCACCAGGGGCGTCGAACGGCTGTAACGTCAGACGCACCCGGTCGCGCACGATCGAGGCGGGCGGATCGGACACCCAGGGCACCTCGCTGCGCAGGCCTTTCCAGAATTTCGTCAGACGCCAGAGCCAGGCCGGCAGCCAGCTGACGCCGGATTCCATCAGCACGACGGTCAATTCCGGAAACTTCGCGAACACGCCCTCGGTGATCAGGCTGGTCAACTGCGACTGAAACCCGGTCGCCTGGTTGACGTATTCCTCGGTGTAGCTGCTCGGCCAGCCGATCGGCGTCGTCGGGTGCCGGTACATGCTGCCCGCGTGAATGCCGACAGTCAGTCCATGCCGTTCCGCGGCGGCGTAAATTGGCCAGTGCTGCCGCCGGCCGAGGGTTAGCTCGCCGCCGACAAGGAGCAGGACCTGGATGAACCGCTTGTCCTTGGCGACCCGCTCGATCTCCTCGACGGCGCGTTCCGGGTTCTGCTGCGGCACGACGATCGATGCGCGCAACCGCGGATCGCGATCCAGCCACTCCCTGGCGATCCAATCGTTCACCGCGCGGGCCATCGCCACGCCCAGATCCTCGCTGAACGCCGCCTGGGCGCCGTAAAGGCAATTACAGATCGCGAATGTCGTGCCGAACGGGTCCAGCGCCTGCTCGGCGAGTTGCGTCACCGAGGTGGCGGCCTTGCCGGTCGCGTCCTTCCAGTCGCTTCGGAAGGTCAGCGGATTGAGCGTCGGATAGCTGATCGTGGTCTGATCGTCGATGCCACGGCGAACCACCGCCTCGCGCCAATGGTCGTCGAGGTAAGGCAGCAACGCCTTTATCCCGGGAACCGTCGGATGAACGTCGCAATCGATGACCATCGGAGCAGCCACGGTGCCTTGCCTCAGACCTGCACCAGCAGGTCGTCGCCTTCGACCTTGATTTGGTAAACCTTCAGGTCCTCATCGGCCGGCGTGGACAACGCCTTGCCGGTGCGGCAGTCGAATTGCGCCGCGTGCAGCGGACACTCGATGCAGCCGTTTTCCAGCCAGCCCTCGGACAACAGCGCGTATTCATGCGTGCAAATGTTGTCGGTCGCACAAAACTCCCCGCCGGGCAGGTGGTAGATCGCGATATCCTTGCCGCCGATCTTCACGCCGAGGACCTTGCCCTCCGCCACATCCGCCTTCGCCGCCGCCCGCACCCAGTCCGCCATGGTCGTCTCCTTGATCTTTCGGGGCTGATTGTGCCAGGGGTAAGCGCAATGGCCAACCCCGGGCAGGCACGCGAGGCGGCGTCCCTTGCCGGACCCGCTTCATGACGGCACCATGCCGGGGTGTTGGGCTTATCCGTTGGGAGAAATCATGCATCGGTCAGCTCCGTGGCGGTTCGCCGCTCTAAGTCTGGCGCTCAGTTACCCGGCGTCGGCACAGGTCGTTTGGGATATGCCACACGTCATTGTCCCGCAGGCAAAGTTCGACAGGTCGGCGGTTCCATCGCGGGCGGACGTCTGGCCGCGTCTCGACCCGGGCGCCGTGCTCTGCAAGACCGAGGCTGACCTGCGCCGGCTCGCTGCGTCCCGCCGGGGTGAGCCGGGCGAGCGGCCGAATTGCCAGTTGATCCAGGCGCCGACCGCGATCTCGATCGTGAAGCGCGCGGGCCTTGGCCAGACCGAGGTGGCGCTGACCGACCAAAACGGCGTGGACGGCTGGACCGATGCTTATTTGCCGGATCGGGCGCAGCCGATCGGCGGCAAAGGCGTGCAGATCAAGTAAACCGCCGCGACGTCATCTCGGAGCAACGCCATGTCCGCGCCATTGCCCGCGCTGTGCCTGATCGCTGTGCCAGGCCGGCGCCGGCGCACCATCGAACTGTGCCAGGAGACCGAGCGGCGCGGCTTCGCCGGCATCTACTCGCCGAGCCCGTTCGGCAACATGTCGCTGTGCGAGGCGCTGGCGTGGAACACGAGCTCGATCCCATTCGGGACCGCCATCGCGCCGATCTATCAGCGCACCATCGTCGATTTCGCGCAAAGCGCCGCAGTGATGCACGAAGTCTCCGGCGGGCGGTTTCGTCTGGGCATCGGCATCGCGCACGGTCCGTCGCATGTGCGGATGGGCGTGACCCCCGGGAAGCCGTTGGCCGACACACGCTCCTTCATCGAACGGTTTCGCGCGCAGGAGGGGTTGGGACCGCTGCCGCCGATCATCGTCGCCGCGCTGCGCAAGCGCATGGTGGCGTTGGCGGGCGAAATCGCCGAGGGCGTGGTGTTCGCCAACGCCTCTTTGTCGCACATGGCGGAGTCGCTGGCCGCGTTGCCGGCGGCGAAGCGGACCGACCCGGATTTCTTCATCGGCAACATGATCCCAACCTGTATCAGCGACGACGTCGAGGCGGCGAAAGCGGTCAATCGCCGGACGCTGACCAACTACGGTTTCCTGCCGAACTACCGGAACTATTGGAAAGAAGCCGGTTACGTGGAGGAAATGGAGGCGATCGAGAAGGCCATCGCGGAAAACCGGCGCGACGATGTGCCGAAGTATTTCTCGGACAAATGGTTGGCGGATAACAGCTTGTTCGGCCCGGCCGCCAAAGTGCGGGAGGGTGTCGAGGCCTGGCGGGCGGCCGGCGTTCATACGCCGATTTTGGTGCCGTCGTCGGCGGCCGGCAATCAGCTGAAGGCCGTTGAAGAAGTATTCGCCGCATTCGCGTGACCGGTGTCGGCCGCCGGGCCGGCGATCACTTTCACGAAGGCCATGAGTTTCGCTTCATGGCGCCGCGACGCGACCTCCCGCGCCGTGAGGAACAGGCAGCCGCGCGGGGCCTTTCCCGCGAGTTCCTTCATCTGGGCGAACGTGCTGTCGCTGCCACTCGCGCCGAGGGTGCAGAAGAACGCCACCGCGGCGAACCGCGTCCGGTTCGCCATCATGTAGGCCCGCACGGGCGGGGAAACCGACCACGCCCAGACCGGTGTTCCGACGATGATCAGGTCATAACGCGACGGGTCCTTGTTCGCGCGCGCGACTGTCGCGGAGGGGCGTCGCCGGCGGGCCTCCAGCAGAGATCGCACGTAGCCGAGGGGGCCGCTCCGGCTTCTTGTTTCGACGATTTCCTCGGTGTCGCAGTGCAAAGCGGCCGACAAGGCTTCCGCCACTTTCCGTGTGGTTCCCGATCTGGAGTAGTAAACGATCAGAACTCTTGGGTTTTCCATCGCCGCGTTCTCGTGCCCGGGTTTGGCGGATTGTCCGTCCATGTGGAATCAGCGCCGACGCTTCGGCATCGTGGCCCGGCTCGACCACGCCATCCGCGTCACGTTCCGACACAGCGGATGGCCCGGTCAGGCTTAGCCATGACGGAAGCCGTCGCGCGAAACGACCGGAAAACCCGCCTGCGTGAGATACAACTGAACCCGGCACCGGCGAATTGATCCACGTCAAGACTTCGAGATTCCGCCGCGGGAGATGCCGTCGCCGTCGCGGCATGGATCAACGGGCGTGCCTGCTTGTCGCCTCCCCGGACAGACGCATCGCGAACGGGCACCGCCGGTTTCGGGCGGCACACGCCGTCACATCGCAGGCCGCGTGGAGCCCGACGCCCTCGGCGCGAGCGAAGCGCACCAGGTTTGCCAGCGATCCAACGAACCCTGGGTCGAGTTGCTGCGTGGGCACTCTGAAATACCCTGGGACACCGTCCCGGTGGGCCAGTTCCTTATAATCGATATCGAGTTCGACAAGGGTTTCCGAATGCTCGGAAACGAACGCGATCGGCACGACCAGGACCGCCGTTTTCTCCCGTCCGGCCCGGGTGACTTCCGCGTCGGTACTGGGCGCGATCCATTTTCGCGGCGTCGCGCGTGACTGGTAGCAAATTTTCCAGTCGAGATCGTTGCGCCGCCACGCCGCGACCACCGCGGCGACCGTCTGTTCAATCTGGTATTGATACGGATCGCCGCCGCGTACGATGGATTCCGGCAGACCATGCGCGGAAAACAGGATACGCAACGGGACCGCTGGCTCGAGCGTGGCGCGCGCCTTTTCATAAGCGTCCTGGACGATCGCCAGTGTCGCGGCGATAAACGCCGGATCGGTCGGGTAACAACATATCGCGGACGTCGGCGCCACCAGACCAGCCCGGGCGGCCGAAACGCGCCAGTCGGTCAGCGAACTGCCAGTCGTGGTCGTCGAATAATGCGGGTAGAGCGGCAGCAGAACGACCTCATCGGGCTGCCAGGCCTTGACCGCGCGGGCTGCTTCCAGACTGAACGGATGCCAGTAGCGCATGGCGATGAAGCATTTCGCTTCCAGCTCCGGCAAGGCCGCTTCGATCGCCTGACCTTGCGCCTGGGTCATCTCCAGCAACGGCGATTTGCCGCCCAACAGCCGGTAAGCGTCGGTCGCGGGTTTCAGGCGCGCGCGGGTGATGGTCCGGGCGAGCAAGGGCCGAACGAAGAACGGCACCCGCAGGATCGCGGGGTCGTTAAAAAGCTTCAGCAGGAATGGCCGGATCGCTTCGGGGCTGTCGGGGCCGCCAAGATTGAACAGGACGACCGCGACTTTAGGACGCACGAACCATCTCGACCAGTTTCGCGACATGCTCCGGCGGGGTTTGCGGAACGATCCCGTGTCCCAGATTGAAAATGAATGGCCGGCCGCGCATCGCGGCCAGGATCGCCTGGGTTTCCGCCGCCATGGCATCGCCCCCGGCGACCAGCACCAGCGGGTCGAGGTTGCCTTGCGCCGCCACGGTGCTAGGCAACAACGGCACCGCGCGCGTCAGGTCCATGGCGGTATCCAGGCCCACCGCGCTGACGCCGGTCTCGTGAGCGTAGGCTTCGACGGACGGTCCCGCCATGCGCGGAAAACCGATCACCGGCACATCCGGAAAACGTTCGCGCAGAATTGAAACGATCTGCCGCGTGGGTTCGATCACGTAGCGACGGAACTGACTCGACGCCAATACGCCGGCCCACGAGTCAAACAGCATCAAAATTTCGGCGCCCGCTTCAGCCTGGGCCGACAAATACGTCACCGTCGTTTCGGTCACCAGCTCAATGATCCGATCGAACAACGATGGATTTTGCCAGGCCAGCGTTCGGGTCGCGGCGAAGTCGCGGGATCCGGCACCCTCGACCATATAGCAGGCGACGGTAAACGGTGCGCCCGCGAAACCGATCAACGCGGTCGAGTCAAAGCCTTCGCGCGTCAACCCGGCACGGATCTGGCGGACGGTCTCCATCACGGGTGCGGTCTTTTCCGCCAGACGATCCGCGCTGAGCCGGCGGAACGCGGCCTCGTCGCGGATCGGCGGCAGCACCGGCCCCTCGCCCTCCTTGAAGGCGAGGTCCTGACCCAAAGCCCAGGGCAGAATCAGGATGTCGCTGAACAGGATGGCGGCGTCGAAGCCATAGCGGCGGATGGGCTGCAGGGTGACCTCGGTGGCCAGGGCGGGCGTGGTGCACAGGGCGATGAAATCGGGGACGGTGGCGCGGACGGCGCGATACTCCGGCAGATAACGGCCGGCCTGACGCATCAGCCACACCGGCGGTGGCCAGATTGCCTCGCCGCGCAAGACGCGAAGCAGTGTCTTGGTCATCTCAGGCCGCTCCAGGATAGACGTGATCGCCATACGCGGCGCGGATGTCGGCCAGCAGCGTCCCCGAGGGCGGCGCGTACATCATCCGCTTGCTGGTGAACACGCCGGTGAGGCGCCGGATCCGCACCGCCATCTCAGCGATTTTCGTCAGCGCGATCAGGCCGTTGACGATCGGCACGTGGTCCACCTGATGCACGCCCGCGAAGGCCAGGATGGTCATGACGATACCGCCGGCGGGGATGACGGTCTCGGCGCCCTTGCCGATCCCGATGCGGGCCGCGTCGGTGAACTGCTGGACCACCTGGTCGCACACCGCCGGATCCTCGAATGCGCGGTCCAGCACCTGGCCGCGCTCGACCCGCATGTCGTCGATCGAAACGAGGCGGGATTGGAGCCCGGTCGAGGCGATGTTCTCGGTCACCTTGCGGGTGAATTTCGGATTCACGTTCACAATGGAAAAGCTCGCGCCCATCAGGCAGGCGATATGGACTGACGACTCGAGCAATCCCAGCACGGGGATGTTCAACACCTCCCGCAGCGCATGCATGCCGGGTTCGAAGACGTTGCCGATCAGGAACGCGTCATAACCCTCGCGTTCCGCGCGCAGGCCATTGTCGAGCACTTCGGCGGTGTCCAGCAATTCCAGGTAGCGGTACTGGTCCGCGATCGCCTTTCCCGGCCCGAGGCCGCGGACATCGATCTCGGTCCCGGGCTCGGCCGCGCCGCGCAGGATCGAGGTCAGCGCGCGCGCGTACGGACCGGACTCGGACCGGCGGGCAACGCCCATGCTTTGGTAAAACAGTTTCACGCGATCCGTCCGTTTCCGGCCATGATTTCCGGGGCTCTCACGACCGCCGGGCGCGGTCAAGGCGATCGCCCCAGTACCCCCATCAACTCCGCCCATTCCCGCCGGTTCAACCCACTGTCCGGCTGCGTCACCGCCTGTCCGGACAGCATCCGCTTCACCACCTCCAGCATCCCCGCCGACAGCGTCGCCGCGCCCAGCCGGTAATCGCGAAACGCCTGGCAGGCGAGGGGCACCCAGGCGTCGACAGTCCGCAGCATCGCCTCGGCGTAGACGCGGATTTCGTATTGCGCGTGGGCGTCGGCCCGCAGCGAGAGGAAGTGGAACAGGTTGTGCAGGTCGGTTTTCCAGTACCACTGCGTATAGGTGTTCAACGTCAAATTCATCCGCGCCAGTTCCCGCGCCAGCCCCTGGCGGGAGGGATCGGCCGGGTTGCCGTCCGCATCCTCGTTCAGCATCGCCGCGTAGTGGTCGTAGTTCCGGGCCGCGTCATCGCGCAGCAACGCCAGCACCTCGGCGGCTTCCTCCCCGGCCAGCACGTCGCCGCGGCCCTGCCGGTTGCTGAGCGACTGCGCGGCCAGTTGCTCGGGCGCCGGGATATAGAACTCCCGATCCAGGATCGAGTAGCGGGCGGAGTATTCGTTGACGTTGGCGGTGCGATGCCGGATCCACTGCCGGGCCACGAAAATCGGCAGTTTGACGTGGTATTTGATCTCGCACATCTCGAACGGGGTCGAGTGCCGGTGCCGCATCAGATAGCGGATCAGGCCGGCATCCTCCGACACGTGCCTGGTGCCGCGGCCGTACGACACCCGGGCAGCCTGCACGATCGCCGCGTCGTCCCCCATGTAGTCGATGACCCGGACGAAGCCGTGATCGAGGATCTCGATGGGCGTGTAGAGCATCGCCTCCAGCGCCGGCACCGTCGGCCGCGCGGTGGCGGCGGATTGCGCGCGGAGGGCGGCGATTTCGGCGGCTTGCGCATCGGTCAGGGGCATGGCGCAGAACTAACCCAGCCGCGCCGCGATGGGAACCGTCAAACCAGCCCTTTCATTCACCGAGGCGAGCGCCTATATCTCCTTCCGTCAGCTTGCTGACTATGGTGATAAACGGTGCGTGGAATAATCGTTGTGGACCCGGGGGCAGTGCCCGGCGCCTCCACCAAAGACCCAACTGGGTCGTATGGGGGCGAAACAGGCTCGACACGCGTGGTAAAGACTCACCTTTTGCCCGGCATGGTACCGCCGTTATCGGGCTAAATCACAAGTGCCAATGACAATGAGGCGCTCGCTGTCGCTGTATAAGCGATAAGCGCGGTTCGGGGGGCACCGGGCAACAGAAGCCCCCCACTTAATCCCCCGCCCTTGCCGCACCACGAGGCCCAGGCGCAGAACCCGGTCCCATGTCTGAGATCGTAATGGGCTCCAATCCGGGCCGCACTCTTGCCATGCTCGATCGCGTCGCTCTGGGCGCGGTGCTGCTTACCCCGCTGCTGCTGCTCCATGCGCATGGCATCGCCGAAGGTGCGATCGCCATCGCCGGCCTCTGTTTCCTGGCCCGCTCCGCCATCACCCGCGACTGGGCCTGGGTTCGGACGCCATGGCTGCTGATCGGTTGGACCTGGTGGGCGTGGCTGATCGTCTGCTCGCTGTCGGTCCCGGCCTTCCACCTGGGCGAGGGCGGCACGCGCTCGCTGATCCAGGCGGTGCTGCTGGTGCGCTTCCTGGTCCTCGTCGCGGCCATGGAGCGCGCGATCCTCCGAGCCCCCGAGACACGGCGGTGGCTGTACTGGGTGGTCGCCGCCTCCGCCGCCTACATCGCGCTGCACGCGGTGTTTCAGTTCATCACCGGCTACAATTTCTACGGCGAGCCGCGCGGCGGGGACGGCGAATTGACCGGTCCGTTCGGCAAACCGCGCGCCGGCCCGCCTTTCGCCCGCATTCTCTTCCCGGCGATCATCCCGTGGGCCGCCGCGAACCTGACCCGCCCCGGCATGCGGCCGGTGATCCAGGCCGTGCTCATTCTGATCGGCGGAGTGGCGGTATCGCTGCTGATCGGCCAGCGCATGCCGTTCCTGCTGACCTGTCTTGGCCTGGTCGTGATTGGATTGCTGCTGCCGCGACTGCGCTGGCGCGTGCTGGCCGCCGGGATCGCGCTCGCCGTGCTGCTGGTCGCCTCGCCGGTCGTCGCGCCCAACGCACATTACCGGCTGGTGGCGAAATTCTCCGATCAGATGGCGCATTTCTCGGTCACCCAGTACGGCGAGCTTTACGCCCGCGCGGTCGAGATCGCCGTCCAGAACCCGATCACCGGCCTGGGCGCCGAGGGCTTCCGCACCGGCTGCTTCAATCCCCGCTATTTCCGCCCCAGTTTCGACGGCAGCGAGGCGGACGGCGGCGGCGCGAAGATCTGCTGGAACCACCCGCACAATTATTACCTGGAGGCGCTGGACAACGGCGGTTTCCCGGGCCTGGTCCTGTTCTCCGCTCTGGGCCTGGCCTGGCTGGCCGCTTTGGGCCGCGGCCTTTGGCGACAGCCGGATCCGCTGCGCGTTGCCCTGTTCGCGGCGGCGGTGATCCAGCTCTGGCCCATCGCCTCCTCCACCGGCTTCACCTCCATGCCGGTCGGCGGCTGGTCGTTCCTGTTGCTTGGCTGGGGCCTCGCCGAGGCACGTTGGCCGATTGGGCGGGGCGACCCTATATAGGGGTCAACATCCTGATCTGTCGGAGCGTGACCCATGGCTGAACCCAGGCAAGCCCAGAGCGAACTGGTACCGGTGACGGTGCTGACCGGCTATCTCGGCGCCGGCAAGACGACCTTGCTGAACCGCATTCTGACCGAGAACCACGGCCGCAAATACGCCGTCGTCATCAACGAATTCGGCGAACTGGGGGTGGACAACGACCTCGTCGTGGACACCGACGAGGAAGTGTTCGAGATGAACAACGGCTGCATCTGCTGCACCGTGCGCGGCGACCTGATCCGCATCGTCAGCGGGTTGATGAAGCGGCGCGAGAAGTTCGACGGGATCATCATCGAGACCACCGGCCTCGCCAACCCCGCGCCCGTCGCGCAGACCTTCTTCGTCGATGAGGGCGTCAAGGCGCGCACCCGGCTGGACGCGATCGTGACCGTCGTGGACGCCAAGCACCTGCCCGCGCGGCTGGCGGACAGCCACGAGGCCGAGGATCAGATCGCCTTCGCCGACGTGATCGTGCTGAACAAGACCGATCTGGTGACGCCGGAGGAACTCGACGACGTCGAAAGGCGCATCCGGACCATCAACCGCCACGCGATCATTCATCGCACGCAACGGGCGGCGCTGCCGATCGATCAGGTGCTGGAGCGCGGCGCGTTCGACCTGTCTCGCATCCTGGCGATGGATGCGGACTTCCTCGACGGCGACGACGAGCATGAGCATAACGAAGACATCACCTCGATGAGCTTCGAGGTGGAGCAGCCGATCGATCCGGAGAAGTTCAACGCCTGGATTGGCGCGTTGCTGCAGGAGCAGGGGCCGGATTTGCTGCGCACCAAGGGCATCCTGAGCTACACGAACGAGCCGCGCCGGTTCGCCTTCCAGGCGGTGCACATGATCGCGGACGGCGATTTCATCAGCGAGTGGAAAGACGGTGACCTACGAGCCAGCCGTATCGTGTTCATCGGCCGCAATCTGAATCGGCCCAGACTGCGGCGGGGATTTGAAGGGTGCGTGGCGGATTGAGGTGGAGCGCCGTGGCCTGGACGCGGTACGCGCCAGCGTTTTCCTGTGAGGCACACAACGCGCCGGCCACCCATCGTCATTGCGAGGAGCGAAGCGACGCGGCAATTTCCCCGATCGTGCGCACGAACCGAGAGATTGCTTCGCTTCGCTCGCAATGACAGCGTGATCGGATCGTCATGAGCCAAACCAAGAAAGCCGAATTCCTGATCGAGACGCGAGGCGAGCACCGCGAACTGGACGCGTTCGTGGTCGCGGCGCGGTTCTCCCGCGATGGGCGGACGCTGGCCTTCGCCATGGGTGACGGCACGACGCGGCTCGTCGCGGTCGCGGATCCGTCGGAGGACTGGCGCTCCGTGCCGGTCCACGACGGCGCGGTGCTGGCCTTCGCGCAGGACACCAACCAGAGCGGCTTCATTTCGGGCGGCGACGACGGCAAGCTGCGGCGCATCACCGCCGCCGGCGAGGTCAGCGACATCGCCGGGTTCGGCATGAAATGGGTCGAGCAACTCGCGAGCCACGCATTGGACAAAGGCAAGGGCCTGATCGCCGCCGGCGTCGGCAAGACCGTGCATTTGTTCGACGAGAGCGGGAAAAAGCTCAAGGAATGGGCCCATCCGTCCACGGTCACCGGCCTGACCTTCGACGCCAAAGGCAAGCGCGTGGCGGCGTCGCACTACAACGGCGCGACGCTGTGGTTCGTCGCGGCGAAGACCGACACCCCGCGGCGCCTGGAGTGGAAAGGCAGCCATATCGCGCTGGCCTTCCATCCCGAGGGCGAGGCGGTGGTGACCGCCATGCAGGAAAACGCCCTGCACAGCTGGCGGCTGCCCGACGGCCAGCATATGCGCATGAGCGGCTACGCAACCAAAACCACCTCCCTGTCGTTCTCCAAGGGCGGGAAGTGGCTGGCGAGCAGCGGCTCCGACGCGATGGTGCTGTGGCCGTTCTTTGGCGGTGGTCCGATGGGCAAGGCGCCGATCGAACTCGCCGGTGGCGATGGGATCAACTGCACCCAGGTCGCATGCCATCCGAAAGAGGAACTCGTCGCCGGCGGTTTCGAGGATGGCCTGGTCGTGATCGCCGATATCGGGTCCTCCCGCATTCTACCGGTCGCCCCTCCTGGACATGGCCCGGTCACGACGCTGGCCTGGAGCGCCGACGGCACCCAACTAGCGATCGGGACGGAGAACGGGTTCGCCGCGCTCGTGAATTTCGCGCGGCGGCGAGAGTGACTGTTTTGGCCAAACCGTCATTGCGCGCCCCGGACCCAATGGGAAGAGGGCCATGACGTCGAGGGGAATACCGCGCGTCAGTCTTGGGCCGCGGATGCGATGACTCAAGCCGGCCCGCTTCCGCCGAAACTCGGTCTGGGGACGTTCCGCATGACCGGGGCGGCTTGCCAGGCGGCGGTGGAGAGTGCTCTGGCACTGGGTTACCGGCATATCGACACCGGCCAGATGTATGGCAACGAGGATGCGGTTGGCGCCGCCATCGCTGCTTCGGGTATCCCGCGCGCCGAGGTCTTTCTGACCGGCAAAGTGTGCCACGCCTTGGCCACGCCGGACGCGGCGCGTGTATCGCTGGACGCATCCCTGGCCCGTCTGCGCACCGAATATCTCGACTTATGCCTGTTGCACTGGCCGCGTGCCGGCCTGGACATCCCGGGCATCCTGGCAATGCTGACGCGCGCCCAGGAGGCCGGCGAGGCGCGGCGGATCGGGGTGGCGAATTTCCCGCTCCGGCTGTTGCGTTTGGCGGTTGAGGAGATCGGCGCGCCGATCTTTTGCAATCAGGTCGAGTACCATGTGTTGCTCGATCAGACGCCGATCCTGACGTACTTACGCGCGCATGACATGATGCTCGTGGCGCATGTTCCGTTGGCGCGAGGACGTCTCGCCGACCATCCCGCGTTGAAGGAAATCGCCGCTCGGCACGGTGCGACACCGGCTCAGGTGGCATTGAAGTGGTTGCTGGATCAGGACGGTGTGGCGGCGATCCCCAAGGCGGGCCGGGTGGCCAGCCAGCGCGAGAACCTCGCGGCGCTCGATCTCACACTGGATGATGCGGACCGGGCCGTCATTGCGTCCTTGCCGAAAGACCAGCGTTTCGTGAATCCGCCCTTCGCGCCCCAATGGGACTGAACGGGCGGGACTGAACGGGCGGGACTGAACGGGCGGGACTGAACGGGGCAATCGCCTGAAGTGTCACGGCTGCCGGTGGGAGCCGACAAGCCTGTCATTGCGAGCCGAAGGCGAAGCAATCTCCCGCCGAGTGCGCACCATCAGGGGGATCGTGTCGTCGCATCGCTCCTCGCGATGACAGCAGAAGCTGATTCACGGTCGGGCGGACCGTTCGAGCGATTGGCCTCGGGACTGAACGGGGCCGCATTGACCACGCCACGGTCGGCCCATTAGCGTCCAGCGGATCACGGCCGCCGCGACCGGCCAAAACCGAGGAAGCCCCATGTTATCAGCGCGTATCGTGTTCGCGGGTCTGTTCCTGACCATCGCCGCCGCACAGGCCGATCCGCTTCCGAAGGTGGCGGAAGCCAGCAACATGACGATGATCGGACACAGCGATCTGAACGGCGCCGGCAAGGGCGGCGAGGGGTTGGCGCTGCGGCAATACCCGGACGGGCGGCGTATCCTGTTCCTCGCGCATGAATCGGCGCCGATGTGCGTCAGCATCATTGACGTGACGCAACCGGAAGATCCTAAGGTCGTGACACAGATCCCCGTGGACGACCCGAATCTGCGCTGCAACTCCCTGGGCCTGTCCGGGACCACACTGGCCGTCGCGCATCAGACCGATAAGCAGGGGCAACCCGGCGCGGGAATGGAGGTTTACGACGTCGCCGATCCGGCTCACCCGCGGAAACTCTCGCATTTCGACACGTCTGGCCAGCATTCGCGCGGCGTGCATTATCTGTGGTACGCCGAGGGTCCTTACGCTTACCTGTCGACCGGCACGAAAGACTTTACCCCGCACAATCAGTTGGACGACCAGTTCCTGATGATCGTCGATCTGACCGATCCCTCCCATCCGAAGGAGACCGGCCGCTGGTGGTTGCCAGGAACAAGAGTGGGCGACAAGGAACCGCCGCCGCCGCGGGTGCATCCGTTCGATTCCGGCATTCGCATGCACACGCCGACGATCGCCGCCGGCGTGCCGAACCGGGTGTATGTCGGTTGGATCGATGGCGGATGGGTGATCCTGGACACCACCGACAAAGCGCATCCGAAATTGATCGCGCACCGTTCCTGGCAGTCGCAGGATGTCGGGTTCGCGCACACCGTGCTGGCGCTCCCGTCACGCCACCTCGCGATCCAGACCGAAGAAGCTATCGGCGAGAAATGCAAGGACTGGCCGAAGCGCGACTGGGTCTGGGACATTTCGAACGAGGCCGCGCCGGTGGTGCTGTCGGTCATGCCGCCGCCCGCCGACTTCGACGCGCTGTGCAAGGCCGGCGGCCGTTTCGGCGCGCACAATATTCATCAAAACCGGCCGGATGCGACGGCGGCGCATCTGACCAAGACCGTGGTCGGCAGCTTCTTCAATGGCGGCGTCCGCGCCTACTCGATCGCGGACCCGCATGCCCCGGTGGAGATCGGTTATCTGGTCGACGCCGCGCCACCTGGCAACGCATCGCATACGATCCAGATCAACGACGTGTACGTTGATGAGCACGGCCTGATCTATGCCAATGACCGCCTGACGGGCGGGCTGGACATCATCCGCTACACCGGCACGGTGCCGCTGGAATAAGACCACCGATCGCCGCGCCGTCTCCTCCCGCCACGACCGGATCACGCGCGCTGCGTCGCTGTTTTCGCCGACACGTGCGAGGGCGTTGATCCGGTCGCCACCACCGCCCGGCACGTCCGAGGCGCACGGGTGGCCCCGCCACCCATCGCGTGTCCGCGTCGAAGGCGCTATTTCTGGGCGTGGATCAGGAGGTGTCATCGATGCCTGAGAACGCAACCCAACCGCGCGGCGAACTCTCGCTGCGGACCGTCGCGATGCCAGCCGATACCAATCCGGCCGGTGACATCTTCGGCGGCTGGATCATGTCGCTCATGGACCTGGCCGCCGGTATCACCGGTGCCTCGCGCGCCAAAGGCCGGGTCGTGACCGCGGCGGTGTCAAACCTGAGCTTCATCCGCCCAGTGAAAGTCGGCGACGTCGTTTGCGTCTATACCGAGGTCAACCGTATCGGCCGCACGTCGGTCACGCTCGGTGTCGAGACCTGGGTGCTGCGCCAGGGCCAAGGTGAGAGGGTGCGCGTGACGGCGGCGGAGTTCGTTCTGGTCGCGGTCGATGACAACGGCAGGCCGCGGATGTTGGCGACAGCGTAGCGGCTCTGACCCGCGTGCGATGACGCGACCGCCTCTACTGGCCGCGGCTTCCATACGGGGTCACGACATAGAATGGGCAGGATAACACGGTTCATGACACGAAGCAGGAACACGGATGCGCCTGTCCCTTTTGGGGTTTAGTTCAACTGCTATGACGAAGACCCAAGCAGTAACATATAGCTTGGATGGCGCTTACCGGGATTGATAGAGACAAGGAGAACCGATACGAGGTGCTCTTGGCCATACTCGGCGGGACCGCACCGGCCCAAATCTGACCTCTTGCCCGCCTTTGGCGTTTTCGGCGCTGCCGTCCTCCGGTCTACCCTACAAGACCAGCCGAAGCGGTCTAGGCGCTGAGACGAGCATTTATGGTCTCGACTTGTCCAAGCAGAAATCGAACATCGTCGCCAGAGACGCTTACATTAAGGTCTCCATGAACCACCGAATTCCGAATTGAACTCAAAGCTCGAAGGCGCTTAGCCTCTTCGGCGTCGAGTTGTCCATCCATTGCAAGCCGTTCAACGACTTGCATTGGAGACAGAGGCCTCAAAGAAAAACGGATGTCTTCCGTATGAAGGCGTCGAGCAAGTGCTTCCAGTAATGACCAGCCTTCAATCATGGCAGCTCGGAAATGCCCCGACTGCTCCAAGCGGCGTGCTTCTTCGATCGCTCGATCAACCTGGGACTTCTGGGGGCGAGAGAGTTCGATGATGTCACTCGGATCTTCGCCGGCGTAAACGAGCAGGTATCTCCACCCGCTTTGAGAAGCTATCTTTTGAGCCAACTGAGCAGGCGGTATTTTTAGAGCACGCGAGCCCTGCCGCTTCACCTCTATGATGACGTTGTCATGTGGTCCAATAGCCAGCGCGTCAGGCCTATGAGCGCCGAGAAAATCGGGCACTTGATCGCTGCTTGGTTCCGCTATGAATTGGTAGCCTTTGGCCTGAAAATCCTCACGAAGACGGTCAAGCGTTATCTTCTCGGGCCCCGCGATATTCGTGCTCATGGAACTTGTCTCCAGACCAGGTCGTCCTCCAGGCGGATATATAAAATCGGCTTGTCCATATTGATCGCGGTGTCGAGGGTCGGAGAAGGGGAAGAAAAAAGCCACGATACGTCCGGTTCAAATTTCTGCACCACAACCTTCTCGATATACTTATCGTCTGGATAAGCGACGGCTATCATCCCGTCGAGTATTGGCTTGACTATATTATCTACGTCGCCCATCATTGGCACCGGCGGAAAGTAGTATATGGTCGCCATCAGGGCCCTCTCGTCGAGAAAATACTGGTCTCTTAGAGCATTGATTCTGTCTTGTGCACATCGGCCAACAGTTTTCTTCCAGACCTCTTTGGCCGTACCGTTGGTTGTCTGAGCCGATACAGGCGTTTGCTCAATAATCAGTTCCAGGGGGTAAGGAACCCTGAACTCTGAGTCATCGTCTGCCTCACTCATCTGCACTGCCCCAATCGAACGTGACTCGCTCTCGCTGGACCTTATAGCAGGCGGAGGCTGCCCCGAGAACAGACCTACGAACCGCCTTCCTCCACCCGCGGCCTTAGCTTGACCGCAAACATTGTACATTCGTGTTCCCGATTCGTGCCGCGGACCCTGCGATCCTGCCGACTCTATGTCGTGACACCCATCCTTCGCACAAACGCTGGGGATTGAGGCTCCTCACCCATAAGAGCAAACTCCCCTCGGCAACAACGAGGAAACGCCATGCTCCGCATTCACGGCTCCGCCCGTTCGCGCGGCCTTCGCACCCTGTGGATGACCTTCGAACTCGGCATCCCGTACCAGCACAACGACCTTCTCCCCCGCTCCCCCGGCACCAAAACCCCCGAGTTTCTGGCGCTGAACCCGAACGCCCGCGTTCCGGTGATCGAGGATGACGGCTTCGTTCTGTACGAGTCCATGGCGATCAACTTCTACCTCGCCAAGAAGCACAACAGCCCGCTCTACCCGTCCGATCCGAAGCAGGAAGCCCTCGCTTTGCAATGGAGCTTCTGGGAAACCGACCGGCTGGATCGCCAACTCGTCAACTACGTCAACCACACCACCGCCCTTCCCGAAGCCGAGCGCAACAAGTCCATCGCCGATGCCGCCTGGGCCGAGATCGTGCCGGCGATGGACGCGCTGAACGGTGTTCTCAGCAAAACAAGATGGCTCGCCGGCCCGGAATTCTCGCTCGCCGATCTGAACGTCGCGGGTGCGCTGTATCGCGGCCTGTCGATGGACCTGAGCCGCTGGCCCGCCGTGCGAGACTGGCTCGCGCGCTGCTGGGACAGACCCGCGGCGAAGAAGGCGCGCGCGATGCGGGAAGGCTGAGTTCAACCCGGCGCCGGGCTCGCGGCGATAGCCTGTTCCCCCCGCCCGCCCGCGCCTATACGATCCACCGCGATGCCCCGAGGCGACCTCTTCCCCGAGATCGGACCGTTCGAGACCGGTTATCTGCCGCTCTCGACCTCCCACGTCATGTACTGGGAGCAGGCGGGCAATCCCCGCGGTTTCCCGGTGCTGTTCCTGCATGGCGGCCCAGGAGCGGGCGCCGGCGCGGTGCATCGGCGCTTCTTCGACCCGGCGTTCTGGCGCATCGTCATTTTCGACCAACGCGGTGCCGGCCGTTCCCGTCCCCTGGGCGGGCTGGAAAACAACACGACGCCGGATCTGGTCGAGGATATCGAACGGCTGCGCATTCATCTGGGCGTCGACCGCTGGCTGCTGTTCGGCGGCTCCTGGGGGTCGACCCTCGCGCTGGCCTACGCTCAGACACATCCACAGCGGGTGGCGGCGTGCGTATTGCGCGGCATCTTTCTGGGCCGCCCCTCCGAGGTGAACTGGTTCCTGCATGGAATCGCGACGGTGTTTCCGGACATCCACGCGCAGTTCATCAGCCATTTGCCGGAGGACGAGCGTCACGACATCCTGGGCTCGTTCCTGCGGCGGCTGATCGACCCGGATCCGGCGATCCACATGCCCGCCGCGCGTGCCTGGTCGATATTCGAGGGCACCTGCAGTACGTTACTGCCCAGCCCCGACACGATCACCACGTTCGCGCAGGACCGGACCGCGCTCGGCCTCGCGCGGATCGAGGCGTACTATTTCGCGAACAACCTGTTCCTGCCGCCGGGCGGCTTGCTGGCCCACATGGACCGGGTGCGCACCATTCCGGCTGAAATCGTGCAAGGCCGTTACGACATGATCTGTCCGGCGATGACCGCGTTCGAACTCGCCAACGCGTGGCACGGCGCGCGGCTGACCGTGGTGCCCGATGCCGGTCATTCGGCGCTGGAACCGGGCATCCGTCGCGCTTTGGTCGCGGCGGTGGAGCGGTTCCGCGATCTTCGATAGGGAGACAAACGCAATGAAAGTCGGCGTGATCGGCCTCGGCTCCATGGGGATGGGAGCCGCGTTGAACCTGCATCGCAAAGGCCACGCGGTGACCGGATGCGAGCCCAGGGAAGCCGCGCGCGCTGAATTCGCCGCCGCGCAAGGGGAGTCGGTCGGTTCGGCGGATCAATTGCCGTCCGATCTGGAAGCCGTCGTCGTGTTCGTGATCAATGCCGCGCAGACCGAGGATGTGCTGTTCGGGCCGCATGGTTGCCTGAGCAAACTGAACAAGGGAGCGGTCATTCTATGCTGCTCCACGGTATCGCCGGATGTCGCGCGATCGTTGGGCAAGCGGATCGAGGAGGCCGGCTTCCTGATGGTCGACTCGCCCGTCTCGGGCGGCAAGAGTGGCGCACTGGCCGGGACGATGACGGTGATGGGCTCCGGCTCCGACGCCGCGTTCGCCAAGGCTGGTCCGGTGCTGGAGGCGATTTCGACCAAGGTTTGGCGACTCGGTTCGGAAATCGGCGTCGGCAGCACGGTGAAGATGGTGAACCAGTTGCTCGCGGGGGTGCACATCGCGACGGCGGCCGAGGCGTTGGCGCTCGGCATTCGCGCCGGGGCCGATCCGAAGACTCTGTTCGAGGTCATTTCGGAGTCGGCGGGAAGCTCCTGGATGTGGCAGAACCGCGTGCCACATATTTTGGCGGGTGACGACACGCCATCCTCGGCGGTCAATATCTTCGTCAAGGACCTTGGGATCGTGCTGGATCAGGCGCGGGGGTTGACCTTTCCGTTGCCGATGGCCTCGGCGGCGCATCAGTTGTTCCTCGCGGCGGCCGCGCATGGCGAGGGATTCAAAGACGATTCGTTCGTGATCCGGGTCTGGCAGGCGCTGACCGGCATCGAATTGCCGAAAGGTTGAGCGCCATGCAGGCGGTTCGTTGTCACCAGTGGATGCCGTATCGCGACCTGGAGATTGAGGACGTTCCGATGTCAGAACCAGGCCCAGGACAGGTGCGGATCGCGGTCCATTACGCGGGGATGTCGTTCGCGACGAGCCTCGTCACCGTCGGACGGTATCAACGCAAACCGCCGCTGCCGTTTTCTCCCGGCACCGAGATCGCCGGGGTGATCGATGCGGTCGCGCCGGACGTCACGCATCTCAGGTTGGGCGACCGGGTTTGCGCCGGCATCGACTGGGGCGGCCATGCCGAGTTCGCGGTCACCGACGCGACCACCGTTTATCGCATCCCGGATGAACTGCCGTTCGATATCGCACCGCAACTGCCGCTGTCGTACGGCACGTCGTACGCCGCGCTGGTCTGGCGCGCGCGTCTGCAACCTGGCGAGACCGTGCTGATCCATGGCGCCACCGGCGCCGTCGGTCTGGCGGCGGTCGAGTTCGCCAAAGCGCTCGGCGCGATCGTGGTGGCGACCGCCTCGACCGCGGAGAAACTCGCGCTCGCACGCGAGCACGGCGCCGATCACACCATGATTTTTCCGTCCGCCACCGCATTGGCCGATCTGCGGGCGTTGCTGCCGAAAGGCGCCGACGTGGTGTTCGATCCGATCGGCGGCGATGCGTTCGATCTGTCGCTGCGCTGCATCGCCAACAGCGGGCGGATCCTGGTGATCGGTTTCGCCGGCGGCCGCATTCAGCAAATCCCCGCCAACATTCTACTGGTCAAAGATGTCACCGTCCTTGGCTTCAACTTCGGCAATTATGTCGGCTGGGGGCGGGTCGATGAACGCAAACGGCACGAGCCCGCGATGCGTGCCGCGATGGAGCAGATTTTCACGTGGTACCGGGAAGGCAAAATCCGGCCAATCTCGTCGCATCGATTTCCGCTACGCGAATACCGTGCCGCGATGGAAACGGTGTTGAGCCGCCGATCGATGGGCAAGGTCGTGTTGGAAATGCCGATCGTCGGGCGCCCCACTCGTCATGGTCCGGCCTGAGCGGACCATCTGGTCCAGCATCCTGTCGCCGCGGATGCTCCGGCCAGACCATAACGTGCCAGAGCACACCATGACGTGACGCGAGAGACTCAACGTCAACGCGGTTTGATACCAGCGCTCTTAATGATTGACACACGGTGGCTTCTTTCCCCCGTCATGGCCCTCCCCCGACTCGTTCGGGGGATCGTCCGGGCCACCTGAACCGGCAGGGTGCGGCGACAGGTGGCCCGGACAAGCCGGGCCATGACGCGTGGGGCGAGAGTCAGTGGTTAAGCGCCCTGATATGACTTGCCTTCACCCCCGCCAGCGCGGCGATGGTATCCAGCCGATGCGCGTAAGTGTGACACGCCAGAACCCGGCGCTGGCCCGCCATCCCGATCGTCACCGCCCTCGCGGGATCGCGCCGGAGCGCGGCGATGATCTCGTTCAGATCGTCAGCGTTTTGGTAAACCAGCATCTCCGTCCCCGCATCGAAGCAATGCGGGATGTCGGGCTGCGCGTCGGTGATGACCGGCGTGGCTTGAATATACGGCGCGAAGTGCCGGTGGTTCAGGCCATTGATAACATAAACCGCGTGACGAATATTCAGCACGCCCATGTGGCTGGCGTAGATGGCGGCCAGTTCCTGTTCATCGATCCGGCGCGCATCGATTCTGTGATGCCCGAGTCCGGTCGCGTGCTGCCAGCCGGGACCAAAGATGGCGACCGGTTCCGCGACGCCGGCCAGCAGATTCCGCCGGTTCGGGGTCGGCGCGGCGACAAAGGCCAGTGAAGGAATGCGCTCGGCCGGTGCATGCACAGGTCGCGCCCCCCGCGTCGCGCCAAGCGGGACGAAGGCGGCCGCTGACCGGAAGCGAAGCCTTTCGTGCAACGCCACCATGCCGGTGTCGGTGTAGGCGATGACGTCGAAAAGCCCGGCGACCTCCGCCATCTGTGCGGTGAACGTGTCGCCGATCCAGCCCACCAACGGCGGCCGGTTCCGCACATCGGCGATATCCTGAAACAGGGTCAGCGGGAACTCATCCAGGCAGCCGACCGCCAGGATCAGATCAGGCGCGAGACGGCGCATCTTGCGCACGATATGCGCGGCCAGCGGCGCACCGATCGCCCGGGACAGCAGGGCGCGCTCAAGCGACTTGCTGAGCCTGGGGTCGCGAGTCGGAACGACCGTGACGGTATGGCCGGCGATGCGCAGGTCGGCGGCCACGTCCTCGGTCCAGTGCATGATGCTGCCGGTCTTGCCAAGCAGAAGCACGTTCATGCCGGCGCCCTCAACGCGGCACCGCCGGCCGTGGCCACCGATCGTTTTGTTTCATCGCGTCAACCTTCCACGGACAGGTTCGCCAATCAACGCCGCGCTGCCCGAGGCCCTGTCGCCGGCCCGGTTTCAGACCGGATCGCTGTTCGCCAGCCTTACCCCTCAACCAGCCGCCGCGCCTCATTCCGGCACGCATTCGCGTCCGCCGCGCATCCGCCGTCGAGCCACCACGCCCTGACCGCTCGCAGCAATTCCCCGACGCGTGGCCCAGGCGGCACGCCAAGCGTGAGCAGGTCGCGCCCCTCGAGCGGAAACACCGGCACCGGCAACGACCGCAACCGGTCACGTAACAAATCCCAGGCCGGCCCTTCGCCGCCGGACAACCAGGTGCGGTCCACCAGCATGTCCACCGGCGTATCCGCCAACAGCCGGCGCAGCGCGGTGTCAGCATCGTTGGGCTTTGCCAATGGCGCGGCCCGCAACGCCACCAGGCGATCGCGCTCCGCCGACGACAACTTCAACCGCGCGGCGAACTCCGAAACATCCCCCGTCAGCAGTGCCGCCATCCGCAGCAGCGCGTCCACCGGCGCCCCGCGCCTGACCAACCGCGCCAGAGCGGGGAAGTCCGCCCCCTCCGGCACCAACGCCGCCAGCACACCCAATCGGTCCATCAAAGCGACGGACGCCACCGGGTCCGGCGCCGACAGGATACGGGTCATCTCGTGCCAAACCCGCTCGGCCGACAGCGATCCCAACCGAGGCACCCCGCCCCGCAACGCCGCCAGCGTCGCCGCGTCCGGCTCCGCGCCACCGTACCGCGCGTAGAACCGGAAGAACCGCGGGACCCGCAGGTAATCTTCGGCCACGCGCCCGGCGGGATCGCCGACGAAGCGCAACCGTCCGGCGTGCAAATCCTCCAGCCCGCCGAAGTAATCAAACACCGCGCCGTCGCGCGTCATCGACATCGCGTTGATGGTGAAGTCGCGCCGCGCCGCGTCCTCGCGCCAGTCGTCGGTGAACGCGACAATCGCGTGCCGCCCGTCGGTCTCCACGTCGCGCCGCAGCGTCGTGATCTCGACCGGGCGGTGCGCCAGCACGGCGGTCACCGTGCCATGCGCCAACCCGGTCGGCACCACTTTCACCCCGGCCGCGATTAGCCGCCGCATCACCGTCTCGGGCGGCAAGGGAGACGCCAGGTCCACATCGACAAACGCCCGTTTCGCCAGGGTGTCGCGCACCGCGCCGCCGACGACCCGCGCTTCCGGCAGGATATCCAGCAAGGCCGACAACGCGGGCTCGGACAGAAACGCCGGCGGGGCGATCCGGCACGCCGGCGCCTCGGTCATTTTTGGGCCGCTCCGGCGGGCAGCGTCTGCCCTGGCACGCCAGGTCCCTGCTGCGCCGGCACGCTCGGCACCACCTGTCCTGGCACGTCAGCCCTCGACGCGCTCGGCCTGGGAATGCCCGGCGCCGCCTGTCCGGGCCCGCCCGGCCCCTGCTGCGCAGGCGCGATCGGCACCACATGCGATGGCAAGATCCGCCCGCCTTCCAACCGCGCGGGCGCATACCCAGTGCCTGGCGGTTCCGCTTCCTCGTACCACAACCCCAACAGCAGTCCCGCCATCGCCACCACCGTCGCCGTCACCGCGATCACCAGCACTCTGGGCGGGCCGGCGGTGGGCGCCAACAGCCGCCACGCCAGGAACACCACGAACGGCAGCGCGAGCAGGGCTACTTCGGCGAAACGCACCGCAACTTTCCGGCCAGGTGAACCATGATCGCCGCCGTCGCGCCCCAGATGAAGTGCTCGGGATGCGGCCAGACCCAGTACTCCCGCCACCGCCCCCGGACATGCTGCTTCTGCCGCCGCGGCGCCTCGGGGTCCAACAGCACCGAGAAGGGGAACTCGAACACCGCCTCGACCTCATGCGGGGACGGAACGTAGGTCAGCCCAGGGGGGAGCAAGCCAAGCACGGGGGTGATGATATAGCCGGTGCCGGTGACGTAATCATCCATTCGCCCGACGATCTCCACCATCGCGGGATCGAGCGCGATCTCCTCCTCCGCCTCGCGCAACGCGGCGGCTTCGGGATGGGCGTCCTCCGGGTCGATGCGACCGCCGGGGAAGCTGACCTGGCCGGCATGCTTCTTCAAATGCGACGTGCGCTTGGTCAGCAGCAAGGTTGGCTCGTCCCGCAGGACGATCGCCACCAGCACGGCGGCCGGCACCGGCGGCGCTTCCAGGATGCCGACGATCTCCTCGCCATAGACGACCTCATTGCCGCGGACGATCGAGGCCAGCCGCGCGCGAAGTTTGTCTGGGCTCAAAGTTCGTTTTCGCCGTCTTCGTCGGGCATGAAACCCAAAGGAAAGAACCGGCCGGACGACCAAACGCCCAGCATCAGATGCGGCCCGACATACTCCGGCACCGCGAGCGCCACCAGTTCGTAGTAGACCGCGCGGTTCACCCGCGCCTCGATGCCATGCGCGCCGTCGCCTTCGCGCAGCATGATGTAGGGCGTCGGCTCGCAGGTCAGCAGATCGTGCGACATGCGCAGCGGGTGGTCGGGACCGGCGGTGACGACCTGGTCGGTGTTCGTGCGGAATGACAGCGTTTGCCGCCGGCCGTCGCCGCCCCAATCCAGTTCCACGGCGATGAAGGGCGCGTCCTCGACCTCGATCCGGCCGCGCTCGGCGGGGGTTCGCAGCCACCACGCGCCATCGGCGTCACGCCGCAGCACCGAGGCGAACAAGCAAACAAGCTCCTTCCGGTCGATCGGCGAGCCGCGATACAGCCACGTGCCATCCCGGCGAATGAGGAACGGAAGATCGCCACACTCGACCGGCACGCGCGGCATGATCGGGCCGGATACGGTCAGATCGCCCGGGGTGACCTCAGGCGTCACGGCATCGGGCGACGATTGACAAGGGTCTGGGCCGGTGGACCTGGGCTCGCCGGCGGCCTGGTCACCGAGTGAGATCGGCACGGGCGAAGTGGCATCGGTCACGCTCCGTCTCCAATTTCATCCAGTGGGTCCATTTCCTACTCCGATATAGGGTACATCCCCCAGGGCGAAAGTGCCTGGCTCGGCGCGGGAGATCATTTAACGAAAGGGACTGACGCTATGTCGGCTGCTATGGCCGCTTCGCCACAGAACCGGCCGCCGGAGAGGCAGCGAGGGCGCGGCGGGCTGCATCGGTTGGCCTCCGGATGGTGCCTATCGGATACGCGCGGGTTCCTGGGCGAGGCCTCCCGGAGCCACCACCGCAACGCCACGGAGGCATCGAGCGGGCCGCTCCGGTCAGGGGCGAGCATTCTGGCGATTGTGGAGACAGACCCCAGCATTGCAAGGATGACCAGCCGTAGCCAGGATCGACGCGGCTGGCGAAGGCGCGAACGCCGAACGCCGAACGCCAGGCAAGATATTGCCGCTACAGCGGATATTCTTGAGCCGACGCATTTTCCGCTGTAGCATTAACATCAATGCGCATTCCCCTTCGACCCGCCCAGGAATGCCAGGAACATCGCGGAACGTGGCTTGGCCTTCGAGCGTGTGGCCGGCCTGGAATGGACGACGGCGCTGGCGATCGAGGACAAGCGGCATGATTACGGCGAAACCCGGCTACGGGTCTTTGGTCTGTTGCGCCGGCGCCCGCACGTCGCCGTGATCACGATACGCCACGCACGTCATCAGCCGGAGGAAGGCAAGCGGAAACGGGGTCAACTGGTATGGACAAGAGAGAAAAGGGTCGGGCCTCGCGCCCGGATGAAGAAAACCCCGAATGGACGCCGGAGGACTTCCGCGCCGCTCGGCCCGCACTCGAGATGGTCGCCGAAGCCTTCGGCCCCTTGGCGGCGGAAGCTCTCCGCCGGGGTCGCGGACGGCCCGAGAAGCCAGACCGGAAGGTGAACCAGACGCTCCGGTTGGACCCGGATGTCCTGGAAGCTTACCGGCGGCAGGGGAGCGGCTGGCAGACCCGTATCAACGAGGTATTACGCACCCACATGCCCAGGCCAGGGGCATCGGCGGCCCGTATGGGCGGCGCAAAACCGGGCGGACCGGCGCCGAGGCGGCAGCGTAAGGGGTAGTGGTGCCGGAGCCGCCCCACTCAGCGCCGGCACGACGTTGACGCGGCGACGTTCGAAGCGTTCTATCGGAAGCAAACAACCACAAAATGGGGAGGGATCAAATGGTCGCCCGCGAAACAATTCCGCAGATCACCAAACTGGAAAAGGTTCCGAGGCTATAACGGGAGTGGGGGGGGCGCCTGGCGCGACATTGGGTGCGAGCCGAACAATCGGTAAAATTATCATTCCTATTATTATACGAATTGCCAGGAGTCCCAGGCTAAATTGAAAAAGCAAAATCTGGGAAAAATGGGGCTGTAGGTATATAAAAATTTCGGGAGTTGGTGTGCATATACCATGCTATACGTGCAGTTATATCACCGCTAGCTACGAGCGAAGCCGCGCCTTACCCACCTGAAGATGCCACGAAGTAAGTAAGCTGCGAGCCAACCAAGGGGCACGGGAACAATGGCCACGAAAAGATCATCTATCCAAATAACTTTGAAAAATGCGGCCCTGCTTTGGAGAGAGAGAGCTGTTGACAATCATGCAGTGCAGCAGCGCCGTCGTAGTTTGAACCTTGTGTCCTCGCCTTGTAACAAAGGTCAAAAGACGACAAATCACGCTGGTCCATAGAGGCAAACTCGTAAAGGTGATAAAAAATCGCCCCTCCGAGCATCCAAACGACCGATGCAACGATCCAGATCCGTTTCCACCCCCCGAGCCGCATAGTCTTCATATCTCACGGGGCATCAGGTGGCTCTCGTTCGGTCACCACGGCGTCGAAGGTGTGCAACCATCTAACGAGTCGAGGATCGGTCTCAATCAGCCGATCAATACTATCGATGGCGTTTTGGACCGTCGCGTCGTCACGACCGCCGAACGCATGACCGATTTCCGACAAGGTGTATTTGATCTGTCGCGCCAGCCACATCGTGGCGTTGCGTGCATCCACGATGGGCTGGTCCGTGGCTGGGGAAATCATCTTCTTGATGGAGATGTGAGAATCCAGCGCGACCATTTGCAGAATGTTGCGGATTGAGACGCTGGTCATCGGGCGCCACCATGGTTCCAACCTGGGCAGACTGCACTATCCTGCCGATTCGGCGCAAGACCCGCGCCTTCGTGCCGCAAATACCTCACACTACCTTGAGCCAGCGCGACGTTGACACCGCCAGGATCGATCCAGGGATTATTGGCACACCGGGACTTCGTCCACAGGTGGCCATCGACCATGGGTTACCCGTTTTTTGCTGGCTTACTTGATGCTAACAGCGCTGCCAACTTGGTTACCCCAGCGGAAAAATCCATCTCACCGATTCCCAGGAAGACCGGAGCCTCAAACGAATACTGTGCTATGAGTCCGATCGTTTTGGAACGTAAAATTCGTTCAATATCATCGTCATCTAGCGCGACCATCACGCTTGCCCAACCGTCCATAATAGTTGGCTTGATAGCTACTCGGCTTGAAGGTATCCTAGCGCCCGTACCATCGAGCAGCAATGAAATTGCACCCATTTCGACTATTTTAGCCTCATTTCCTGTAATTGCTCACCTGGGGTAATTGCGCTCCGTCACGGGCTATAGCCGGTTGAATGGCAGCCAATCGCCGCACTTCGGATCACACTTGACACGGTCACGTCCGGGTCGATTCTAACCATCGGGTGATCCCGCCCCCTGATCTCAACGTACTG
>Ga0181536_10000400_pt1 | contig 51839 bp, 47 predicted proteins | sample PEATcosm2014_Bin_41_FD_121105 | JGI IMG/M metagenome (GOLD analysis project Ga0181536, IMG submission 121105) | Peatland microbial communities from MTU Mesocosm Facility, Houghton, MI, USA - PEATcosm2014_Bin17_60_metaG | ecosystem: Environmental > Terrestrial > Soil > Wetlands > Peat | place...
ATACCATTCGCGCATCTGATCGCGATTAGCGGATTTGAAGAAGACACCGCCGATTCCAAGGATGCGCCCGCGCTGCTCCATTTTGACAGGCGGCTTCGACTTTTCAGGTTGCGGAGATTGCACCTCCTGTCCTCCTTTTGAGCAGACCGAGATGAGCAACAGCGAGCCGAGCGCAATTGTGCTCCAGGGTATGCCTTGCATTTGTGCATTATACACGATTCGAATGGAGAAAACGGTTCGCTCAAGGTTCGCCACGATTCACCCTTTCTAGATCGCGCATGAGGTCTCGAACTGGCTTGGCATCGCCCGTAGAGAACCAGGCTTGCGGGACCGCAAAGTATCCCAGATTGCGTGTTCATCGGCACGAGGCGCGGATGACTCCTGCAAAACGCCGCAGTATTTAGAAGTCCTAACAGGCTGGGCTTGGGGCTGCCATGTTCGTCCTTCTCTACGGTAGCGCGCTGATGACATACTCCTCAAACGCGAGCCCCACAACGCGAATGCGCTCCGGCCGCACCTCCAGCATGTTGATGCGCGGGATGTGCGCCTTCGGGCACGACATCTGCGCCAGAACCAAATCCACGGGGATCCGGCCTCGCACCGCAGCAACTTTTGCGCCATCCTGATCCTCCCACCCATGAACGAGCACGCAGCCGTGCGCGACGACGGCGTCCAACAATGCCCGCGCGGCCCGGAATCCCGCCTCCTCAATGGGGCGCTCGTGCGGATTCAAGTCCAGCCAATCGGTGATCAACCGGTACGTGAATCCCCACAGCGGCACGCCGTTCAGATCGATCGCTGGAAACCGCACCTCCGCCGGCAGGTCTGGGACAGGCCGCAACGCGTGCCGCGCCGGGTCGCACAACACACTCAGCGGCACCCAAACGGCTTCCACGGCTTCTTGCGGATCGAGCTGCACCGGCTGCTCTTCATCCACATGGAACACAAACGGCGCGACGAGCAGGAACCGGCCCACTCTGCGCCGCGCGACAGCCGCAGGCAGCGCCGCTCCCAGCCTCTCACGCGCCAGACGGATGCCGCACTCTTCTTCGAGTTCGCGCAGGGCAGTGTGCAGCAGGTCGCTGTCTTCCGGTTCGCGGCGCCCGCCGGGAAACGACCAGTGGCCCGACCAAGCATCGGCCTCCCGCTCCGCGCGCCGCATGAGTAGTACCGAATCCGCCGCACCGCGCGCATGCACGATCGCGACGGCTGCGTCAGGCGCCGCCATTTCCGCTAACCTTGGTAGGTGGGGCTTGCAACTAACATTATCCCCCAGGGACCAGCCGTGAGGATTCTCTGGTTCGGATTGATCGCATGGTTCGCCCTGCTTCCGTTGCAGGCCGCCGAGATCGTGGTGACCGGCCGCGCCATCGATGAAAACGAAGCGGGCGTTGCCGGAGTCGAAGTCACGGTCCGCAACCAGGCCGGCGAGGAACGGCACGCGACCACGGACCCCACCGGCGGCTTCACGATCGGCCTCCCCGCGGAAGGCCAGTATTTCTTCGCCGCCACCCAGGCCGGCTATCTTCCGGTGAAGAACCTGGCCGTGGATGTGCGCGCGGGCATGGGCCCGGTTGACCTTGTCCTGAACCACGCCAAGGAGGTTCTGCAGTCCGTGGATGTGAACGCGTCGACGCAGCCGGTGGACGTGGAGCAAACGCAGTCGGAGCGCGTGCTCAGCGGCATCCAGATCATGGACATCCCTTATCCTTCCACCCACAGCCTGCGCGAGGCTATGACGCTGATACCGGGCCAGGTGGCCGACGCTACGGGTGGCCTGCACTTCGATGGCGGGCGCGAGAACCAGACGAATTACCTGCTGGACGGTTTCAACATCAGCGACCCGCTGACCGGAACCCTGGGGGCCACAGTTAGCGTGGAAGCGGTGAGTTCGCTCGACTATCTGAGCGGCCGCTACTCGCCGGAGTATGGTCAGGGTTCGGCGGGCACACTGCAGATCAAGACGCAGACCGGCGACGACCAGTTCCGCTATTCGGCTACGAACTTCATTCCCGGCGTCAGCACAGAGGAAGGATTGCACTTGGGAGACTGGACGCCGCGCTTCAATTTCTCCGGGCCGATCGTTAAGGGGCGCGCGTGGTTCTCCGACAACCTGGATGGGGATTACAACGTCACCACCATTCCAGGCCTGCCCCACAACGAAAACACTACTACCACTCTACAGGCCAGCAACATGCTGCACACGCAGGTAAATCTGACGCCGGCGAATATCCTTTACACCGACTACCTGTTCAACTATCAGCGAGCCACCGAGTTCGGCCTGGGCGTGCTGACGCCCCCTTCCACCACGCTCGATCAACGCGGCCGCACCTGGTTCCTCGCCCTGAAAGACCAGATCTATGTCGCGCGGGGAACGCTCCTGGAACTGGGTTTCGCGGAGATGTTCACGCTGGCGCGGCTGATTCCGTTTGGCACGGGCGTCTACATCATTACTCCCAACGGCGACCAGGGAAACAATTTCCTCAATTCCACGGAACATTCGCGGCGCGGACAGTTCCTGGCAAATCTATTCCTCCCCGCCTGGCATCTGGCCGGTACCCACAATTTGAAAATGGGAGCCGATGTGGACCGCCTGACCTATGCGCAAGGCATCAGCCGCACCGGTTACGATCTCTACGGCGTGAATTCGGATCTGCTCCGCTCGGTCACATTCGAAGGGAACGGAACCCTCAGCCGTCCCAGTCTGACTGTTTCGTCGTATCTGACGGACCACTGGCAGGCGCGGAAGAACCTGTTCTTCGAGTTGGGAGTGCGCGAGGATTGGGATGAAATCCTGCGGCGCTGGTTGTGGTCGCCGCGTACCTCGTTTTCGTGGGCGCCGTTCGGCGGCGCCAACACGCGCATATCTGGCGGCTTTGCGGTGCTATACGATCCCACCATCATCCAGCTTTTCACACGCCCGTTCGACCAGTACACGCTCACCGACATTTATGGCGCGAACGGAACACTGTTGCTGCCCAACGCGCTGTCGTATTACACGCTTCCGGCTGAGCGTCTGAAGGCGCCGCTTTACCAGAACTGGAGCTTGGGCTTGGACCACCAGTTTCCGCGGCGCATCAAAGCCGGACTGAGCCTGCACAGGAAACGTGGCGGCGACGGATTCGCATACGTGAACACGCTGCCGTCGCCGATTGTAGCTTCCCCGGAGATCGCCGCCGCCTACCACGCATCTTATGTGGAGCAGCAATTCACCCTCACGAATGCGCGGCACGACCAATACGACGCCGCGCAGGTGATTGTGCACCAGGCCGTCGGGGGGCGCTATGAATGGATGGCCAGTTACACGCGCTCGCGGACACACTCGAACGAAGTACTGGACCCGTCGCTCGAACAGACGCTGCTGTTGGGTCAGAATAACTCGGGTCCGCTGCCCTGGGACGCGCCGAACCGCTTTCTAAGTTGGGGATACCTGCCTACATGGTGGAAGAATTGGGCGGTGGCCTACTTACTCGAAGAGCGGACCGGGTTTCCTTTTTCCATCCAGCACGACAACGGTCAACTGATTGGCGCGCCCGATGCCTACCGGTATCCGGACTACTTCAATCTGAACCTGCACTTGGAATGGCGTGTCCACCTGCGTAAATACCGCTTTGGCATCCGGGGAGGCGTCGATAACCTGACGAACCACAGGAACCCGACAGCAGTGAATAATACGCTGGAGTCGCCTAACTTCCTGATTTTCTACGGAAGCGAAGGACGGCACTATCAGGCGCGGCTGCGGTGGCTGGGGAAAGAGTGAGTGCCCGAGTTACCGGATATCGCCGCCTACATCGAGGCGCTAGAGCCGCGTGTGATGGGCCAGACTTTAGAGCGCGTCCGGCTGGGCAGCCCTTTTCTGTTGCGGACGCTGGAACCGCCGCTCGCGAGCGCCGAAGGCCGTGTGGTGCGCGGCGTTCGCCGCATCGGCAAGCGCATCGCGATGGGCGTGGAAGGCGATATCTGGCTGGTTCTGCACCTGATGATCGCCGGCCGGCTGCACTGGCGTCCGCCGCGGCCGAAATTGGGGGGCCGTCAGAACCTCGCGGCGTTCGATTTCCCGCACGGGTCGCTCACGCTCACCGAGGCCGGCAGCCAGCGCCGTGCGTCGCTGCACGTGGTTCGGGGCGGGGAAGGGCTCCGCTCTCTCGATCCGGGCGGCATCGATGTCATGGAGGCGGATCTGGCGGCATTCCGCGATGCGCTCACTTTTGAGAACCATACGCTGAAGCGGGCGCTTACCGATCCTCGCGCTTTCAGCGGAATCGGCAACGCCTATTCGGATGAGATCCTGCATGCCGCGTGCCTGTCGCCCATCGCGCAGACGCGCAAGCTCACAACCGAAGAGATCGCGCGGCTCCACGCCGCGACGCGCGAGACGCTCGGGCGTTGGCTGGACCGGCTGTGCGCCGAAGCCCGCCTGAAATTCCCGGAGAAGGTGACCGCGTTCCGCGAGGGGATGGCCGTGCACGGGCGCTACGGGCAGCCGTGCCCGCGCTGTGGCGAGAAGGTGCAGCGCATTCGCTACGCAGGCAATGAAACCAACTACTGTACGCGCTGCCAGACGGGGGGAAAGGTGCTGGCGGACCGGGGCCTTTCACGCCTGCTCGGTAAGGATTGGCCGCGCACACTGGAGGAGTTGGAAGCCTTGAAGCGCCGTTAGCCCAGCCGATGACTATGTCGCCGCCGGCGGAGGCGACGGCTGACCCGACTTCAGGGTGCTGTGTGTCTAATTGACACATCCGCGGAAACCGAAGTGCAATGGTCTGCAATGAGCTCTACGGCACTTGGCGTGCGGGTAACGGGATCATGTTACCAAGAGTGTTCTGGTTGGCTGGCGTTGCTCGCCGCTCAGCGGCAATGGCGCAGCCTCAGACCTTTCTCTCCGCGATGATGCCCGTTGTTCTCCTCGCAGCCGCATTCGCGGTTCTGCCATCCATATGCCAGGCGCAGAGCTATCTGGTTACTACTGTGGCGGGAGGTGGTGTGCCATCCACGCCCGCCGCAGCCACGAGTGTGCCGCTCGGACCGGTAATCTCGGTTGCCGCCGGCGCCCATGGCGACGTGTATTTCATAGCCACCGACTACGTGTTCCAGATGAATGCCGCGGGAATTCTGACCCGCGTTGCCGGGACATCGTCCGCAGGCTACTCAGGCGATGGAGGCTTGGCCACTAACGCCCAACTCAACGTCGGTCAATTCACGGCCGGTGTGGCTGTGGATGGGTCCGGCAACGTTTATATCACGGACAGCCACAACAACGTGATCCGCAAAGTGGCTGCGGCGACCGGAATTATCACTACCGTCGCCGGGACCGGCACTCCGGGCTTTTCTGGCGACGGAGGTCCGGCTTCGAGCGCCGAACTCAACGACCCTACCGGCGTGGCAGTCGATGGCTTCGGCAGCCTCTACGTCGCGGATAACGGTAACTATCGCATCCGCAAGGTGGCGGCCGCGACCGGCATCATCACCACGGTGGCCGGGAATGGCGGCAACGGCAATAACTCCGGCGATGGAGGCCCGGCCACCAGCGCCGTGCTCTCTGGCGCGTCAGACGTGGCAGTGGATGGCTCCGGCAATTTCTACATCATGAGCGTGGGCGCGATTCGCAAGGTAGCGGCGGCGACCGGCATCATCACTACGGTGGCCGGGAACGGCAACCCAGGCTACTCGGGCGATGGTGGGCCAGCCACCAGCGCGCAGTTGGAGGCTGTCAACCTGGCGGTGGATAATGCCGGCAATATCTACATTGCCGATCGCAACGACGACGTGATTCGCAAGGTGACGGCGGCAACCGGCATCATCACTACCGTGGCCGGGAACGGCAACCCAGGCTACTCGGGCAATGGAGGTCCCGCCACCAGCGCCGAAATGGGGGAACCTAACGCCGTAGCCGTGGATGGCACTGGTGATCTCTACATCGCAGACACTTACAACTTCGTGATTCGCAAAGTAACGGCAACGAGCGGCATCATCACCACGGTGGCCGGAAATGGCGCCGCCGGGCCTTCGCCGGCCGGAGGTCTGGCTGTCCTCGCCCAGCTCGCGTCCCCTGCCGGCGTGGCGGTGGACAGCACCGGCAACCTATACTTTGCGAATGGCAATGTCGTCTCGAAGCTGGTTCCGGCAACGGGCGTCGTCACTACGGTGGCAGGTACTGGCGTAGGGGGCTTTTCCGGCGACGGAGGTCCGGCTTCGAGCGCTGGATTAAGCGGTCCAACCGGAGTGGCAGTGGATGGTATCGGCAACCTCTACATCGCGGACTCGAACGACGGCGCGATCCGGAAGGTAACCGCGGCCACGGGCATTATCACCACGGTGGCCGGTCCGGGCACATCCACACACCTGCAGCTACCTGCCGACGTCGCGGTGGATGGATCCGGCAATGTCTACTTCGTGGACCTCAGAGCAGTTTATAAAATGGCAGCCGCGACTGGAATGATCACCACAGTCGAATCTCTGACCCAGACCCCCGCCTTCTATGGGGCCTACGGGCTCCCAGCGGTCGCAGTAGATTGGGAACGGGTTTGTGGTCCAAAAGGTGGCGGCAGCGACCGGCATCATCACCACGGTGGCGGGGAACGGTCAAATGGGGTACTCCGGCGACGGCGGCTTGGCGGTTAACGCCGAACTCGGTGGCGCTTCCGGCGTGGCGGTGGATGCCGCCGGCAACATCTATATCGCCGACCAGGACAACAACGCGATCCGCAAGGTGATAGTGGCGACTGGCATCATCACTACGATAGCGGGCCAGGGCCCCAACGCAGTTGGTTTCTCGGGTGACGGTGGACCGGCCACCAGCGCCGAATTCAACTCCCCAGCGGGCGTGACGGTGGATAGCGCCGGGAACATCTACGTCGCGGACACCGGCAACAAAAGGATTCGATTGCTGGCACCCGAGGGCAGCCGTCCCGTGTTGAGCGTGACCAAAACACATGCCGCCGGTTTCACATTCGGACAAACCGGCGCGACTTACTCGGTGGTAGTAAGTGACGCCGTCAATGCCGGTCCCGTGAGCGGCCCGGTAACAGTCAGCGAAACCATTCCCGCCGGTCTGACGCTCCAAAGCATGTCTGGCGTCGGCTGGAGTTGTTCCGCGAACGCGACTTGTACGCGCAGCGATGCCCTACTCGGCGGATCGGCCTATCCGGCTATTACGGTCGCGGTGAACGTGGCGCAGGATGGACCCTCCCAGGCGATCAATCAGGTGACCTTGACGGCCGGAGGTGCAACAGCCACCGCAGCCAGCGATACAACGAACATCGTCGCTAGCGCTTCCGCCGCCACGGTGACCACCGTCTCCGCTGCCAGCGGCGCCGCGCCGGTGACGCCGGACTCCATCGTCAGCATGTACGCCGTCAACATCTCCACGGCAACTTTCGCCGCAACGGCAGGACCTCCGGCGCCCTTGCCCGCCACCTTGGGCGGAGTCAGCGCCACTATTACGGATAGCTCCGGAACGACGACGCCGATCGGCCTCATCGTGGTCACCCCGAGCCAGATTAATGCCGTGCTCCCGGCCGGCTTGCAAACCGGCGAAGCCACCGTCAACCTAATGTCGAGCAGCGGGGCGCAGATTACGGGCGCCGTCACGCTGGTTACGGTAGCGCCATCCCTGTTCACCGCCGACGAAAGCGGCGGGGGAATCGCGGCCGCCCAGGTGGTGATTGCGCATCGGGACGGCAGTCAAACATTCATCGGCGCCATTGCTTCGTGCAACGGCAGCGGCTGCACGCCCACGCCGATAAATCTCGGATCGAGCACCGACCAGGCCGTGCTGGAGTTGTTCGGAACGGGCATCCGCGGCGCGGGCGGTGCCTCGAACGTGACCGTCGCCGTGGGCAATACCCAGGGCACGGTGCAATATGCCGGGGCGCAGGGTGCCGGCGCACCGGGCTCCTTCTATGGCCTGGATCAGGTCAATGTGCTGTTGCCGCGAAGTCTGGCTGGATCGGGCACTGTGAACGTCGTGCTCACAGCGGGCGGCCAGACCGCCAACACCGTAACGATGGACATCCAGTAATTCCACGCCTGTGTTGGCTTTCTCCGCCCGCAGCGGCGGGAGCAAGTGCTCCGTCGGCGTTCACGGTCCGCTGTCGGCGGTGCCTCACCTCACTGATGAAACCGGCTACTTCCGGGCGCCGCGTTGCGGGTTCTTCAGGTTAGTCTGACGGCGCTTCGCCTTGGTGCGCTTGGGCTTGCTGATCGTGAATGTGCCGCTACCCAGGTATTCGGCTTTGTAGGTCTTGTCTTCTGCCAATCGAATCTCCTCGAAGGTGATTTCCTATTCTACCGCGGAAGCCTCTTCCGGCAGTGGAGCCTCACTTGTAGCGCAGCCAGGTCAGGAAACCGATGATGGTCTTGCCATCCTCGATCTTCCCATGCCGGATCATCTCATCCAGCTCCTTGCGCGCAAACCAACGGCATTCGATGCGCTCGTCGCCCATCGGGTGCGCTTCTCCCGCGGTCAGGCCGGTCGCCAGGAAGATGGTCATCTTCTCGGCCACGAATCCCGGGCTCGGCCAATACGAAGCGAGCTTCTTCCAGTTCCGCGCCTTGTAGCCGGTCTCCTCCTTCAACTCGCGGCGCGCCGCCTGTAGCGGTTTTTCGCCTTCGTCCAGACGGCCTGCCGGCAGCTCCCAGAGATACTTCGCGGCCGGCAGCCGGAATTGCCGCACCAGCAGGATGCGGTTCTTCTCGTCGACGGCCATCATCACCGCCGACCCCATGTGCCGCACGATCGACCGCTTGATGTGGAAGCCGCTCGGATCGGTGGCCTCCTCCTCAGTTACCCGAAAGAGACTGCATTTGTAGACTTCACGCGAAGAGATGATTTTCATAGTCGGTTACCGCGAATGGCCGCCCGAAACCGGTCGAGCGGCAGCGTGTTCATGATATCGGCCGGAGCCAGCCAGCCGCGCCGCGCCGTGATCGCGCCATAATGCATGTTCCACAAATGCTTGGGATGGTGCGCATCGGTGGAGATAATGAAGCGCGCGCCGCGCGTTTTGGCCGTGCGGATCAGGTTGGCGCCCAGATCCAGCCGCTCCGGACTGGCGTTGATTTCGAGCCAGACGCCGCGGCGCACGGCTTCGTCCACGACGCGCTCGAAATCGAACGGAAACGCATCGCGATGCAGCAGGATGCGGCCAGTGGGATGGCCCAACACGCGCAGCGACGGGCATTCGAGCGCGTGCAATAGCCGGTCGGTCATCTCCGCGGATTCCATGTTCATGTGGCTGTGCACGCTGCCGATGACCAGGTCGAGCTCCGCCAGCGCGTCATCCGCGAGGTCCATCGCGCCGTCTTTCAAGATGTCGCACTCCAGGCCCGAGAAGACGTGCAGCCCAAGGCCATTGCGGTTGAGCTCCCGCACTTGCGCCGCGAATGCCACCGCGCGCTTCTCATCCAGGCCGTTGGTCATGGCCAGCGACTTGGAATGATCCGTGATGGCAATGTATTCGTAACCGCGTTCGCGGGCGGCCGCGGCCATCTCTTCCAGGGACGCGCGCCCATCGCTTTCAGTGGTGTGCATGTGCACATCGCCGCGGATGTCCGACAACTCGACCAGCTCGGGCAGGCGGCCTTCGGCGGCGCGCTCGATCTCGCCCAGGTTTTCCCGCAGCTCGGGCGGAATCCAGCGCAGACCCAGCGCCTCGTAGACGCCGGCTTCGGTTTCGCCCGCCACTTTGGTTTCGTCCGCGCTGCGATACAGCCCGTACTCGCTCAGCTTGAAGCCCATCTTCACCGCGCGCGTGCGGACGGCCACGTTGTGATCTTTGCTGCCGGTGAAGTATTGCAGCGCCGCGCCGAAGCTTTCGCGCGGCAGCGCGCGCACGTCCACCTGCAAGCCTTCGCGGCCGACCTTGGCGCTGGCCTTGTTCTCGCCGCGCGCCAGGAGCTGCTCCACCTTCGGGAAGCGCACGAAGCGTTCCAGCACTTCCGCGGCGGCCGGACCGGTGACCAGCAGATCGAGATCGCCCACCGTTTCGCGCCCGCGCCGCAGGCTGCCGGCGGGAGTGATCTGCTCGATGCCGGGCGTCTCCCCCAGGTAGCCGGTCAGCTCGCGCGCCATATCCTCGGCGTAGCTCAGCAGGTAGCGGCCTGTGCGCTGGCGATACTGCGCGATGGACTTCAGCACCTTTTCTTCCAGCTTGGCGCCCATACGCGGCAGCACGCGCAGCTTCTGATCGAGGCACAAACGCTCCAGCTCGTCGATGGTGCTCACTTGATAATGCTCGAACAGCAGCGCGATGCTCTTCGGCCCCAGCCCCTGGATCTTGAGGAATTCGAGCGCGGCCGGCGGGAACTTCTTGAGCAGCAGATCGCGCCGCTCGCAGGATCCATGGTCGACGATCTCCTGCAGCACTACAGCCAAGCCTTTGCCGATGCCGGGGATGTCGGTGACCTTGCGTTCCGGGTCCTTGAGGATGTCTTCGACTCGCTCGGGATGGCCTTCGACGGCGGTGGCGCCGTTGCGGTAACTGCGGATGCGGAAAGAATCCTCGCCGGCGATCTCCATCAGATCGGCGGTTTCCCAGAGGACGCGCGCTATCTCCTTGTTCTCCATCCGAGGTCTATTCTAGCTCCTGCCTGCATCCCGACGTGGCACAACCACCAGCCACCAGCCACCAATCACCAGCCACCGCGAGCGAAGCTCGCCCCACGTGGGGCCGCCGCCCGCGCCGTGTCCCTGCAGACACGAAGCCCACACGCGCTGGACGCGGAATCAGCGAGATAGCGCTGGCACTCGGGCTGCACTCCCGGTGTGCGTGAACGGAGGCAGTCAGATGCGAGATACGCGGCGGCAGTTGAAGTATTTCCAGGCGCTGGCGGCGCTGTTTGTGGCCGTCGGCGAAGCGCTGGCGCAGGAGACGCGGCCAGTGGCGCGGCGGATCGTAGTGAGCATTCCGGATCGCGAGCTGGCGCTGATGGAAGATGACCGTGTGGCGAAGATCTATCCGGTGGCTGTGGGCGCGGCGACCACGCCCAGCCCCACGGGTAGCTTCACAGTGGCCGCGCGCGTTTCGCATCCCACCTGGTACGGGCCGCGCAAAGTGGTGCCTCCGGGCAAGAGCAATCCGCTCGGGCCGCGCTGGATCGGACTGAGCCGCAGAGGCTACGGCATACACGGCACCAGCAATCCGCGCTCGATCGGGCGGCCCGCGTCGCACGGGTGCATCCGCATGCGCAACTCCGATGTCGAAGAATTGTTCGGGCTGGTGGCGATTGGCGATCCGGTGGAATTGTACGCGCAGCGGACCGACGAAGTGGCGCGCATATTCGGCGGATCGGCCGCGCCGCAGGTGGTGGCCGCGAACAGCGGGCCGGCCGCGGCCGGGATGTCGGGCGGCCAGTAAAGGAGAATTCCGATGAACCAACTTGGCTTCTTGGCGTTGCTGTTGATGGCCGGAACGACTTTCCCGCTGTCTTTCTGGATCGCGCGCGTCTGCCTGGCGGGACTGATTCGAGTGCTGGAACGGCGGCCTGAGCGATAACCATGCCGTGTAGCGCACGCGGTTTTGCCGGAGGCGGCTTGCGGTTCGAACGATCGGGAGCGCCGCTCTATGCGCGGTTGACAAACCGGAAGAACAGCGCCTGCCTGGAAACCGGTTCCGACCGCGCGGCGAGCGACGCCATCTGGTGCTCGCTGAGCGGCGTGAATTCGCGCGCCAGTTGTACGTTCTCTTCCAGTTGTGCGATCGAATCGCAGCCGATAATCGCCGTGCTGACCGGGTGCGAGAGCGAATAATACAGCGCCTCGCGCATGGTGAGCGGCCCCGGCGTGGTAGCAATCACCGCGCCTTCCCACGAGTGCCGTTGCTGCTCAAGCGGCGGCGGCGTCCAACTGGCCAGCAGCCGGCTGCGCCCCGGCACTTTCATGCCGATGATCCCCATCTGCTTCTCCACCGCCAGCGGCAGAAGCTGTTCCAGGAAACTGTAGTGGTGCCGGTCGGCCGCGTTCAAGGCCATCAAAATGGTGTCGAACGGATGGCGGCGGACGGCCTCCATCAATGGCTCGGGGCGGAAGTGGCCGGTGACGCCCAGATAGCGCACCATCTTCTGTTCCTGCGCCTGCCGCAACGCTTCCATGGCGCCGCCGGAGGCGAACACCGCGTCCACGTCCTCCGCCAGGCCGATGTCGTGCAATTGCCAAAGATCCAGGTGGTCCGTCTGCAACAGCTTCAAGGATTCCTCGATCATGCGCAGGGACCCGTCGCGGGTGCGCTCCTTAGTCTTGCTGGCCAGGAATGCCTGCGCGCGGCGCCGCTTCATCACCGCGCCGATGTAGCGCTCGCTCCAGCGTTCCGGGCCGCCATAGATCGACGACGTGTCGATGTAATTCACGCCCAGATCGAGCGCGCGCTCCACAATCGGCACGGCGACAGCTTCGTTGTGCGCGCGCTCCAGCGCCGCTTGCCCGCCGAGGCTGAAGATGCCGACCTTGTACCCGGTGCGCCCCAGGTTGCGCACCGGCATGGCCTGCGCGGCGGTGGAGTTCTGCTGCGCGGGACGTGCATCGGCCGTTTGGGCTGAGGCGGCGCGGCCCATCAGTCCAGCGGCGGCGGCGCCGCCTAGTTTCAGGAATGCTCTTCTGCCAGCCGGCTCACGGTCTTCAGGTTTTCCCACGTGTTCCTCCCAAATAGAAAGTCTACCGCCACTTAACCGTATTGGGGAAACCGCTCCCTGACGGTCGCGGCTCGGTAACAGCCACGTTGATTTCGCAAGGACTACCGAGCCGCGACCGTCAGGGAGCGGTTTCTGCTAGTCGGGAATCCCCAATACGGTTAAGCGCCCTGCACTAAGCGGCGAGTCATCTCCCTGCGGCGAGCGATTGATAGTAATCGCGAAGGATATAATACGCCTGTTTCTTTTCGCCGCGGTCACTCAGCAGTCCTTTGCGATTGTAGTAATCCTGGATGCCGGCGAGAGGACGGCGGGGGCAGCGGAAGTCCATCAGGATCCAGGCAGTCATGCCCTGTAGGAACGAAATCTTCTGGAGCATGGGGATCTGATGGCGGTAGACGTTGGCCTGGAACTCCTCGGTCCAGGCGGTGTCTTCGTCGCCGTGCCGGCCGTAGGGCGCCGCGCCGCCAAATTCGCTGACCACCATGGGCTTGTCGTAGACGGTCTTGAAAGTGATGTTGTCGGCCTTGGCGGGAGGGCCGTCGTACCAGCCGATGTACTCGTTGCAGCCCAGGACATCCAGGTACCGGCCGAGTGGATCGTCAACCGTGATGGTGGTCGGGTCGGAGTAGTGGACGAGTGTGGCGGCCGTTATGAGGCGGGTGGAATCGAGTTCGCGCGCCTTGGCAGCCATGGAGGCGAGGAACTTGAGGCGGGCATCGCCGAGGGGCGTTTCATTGGCCATTGACCAGAAAATGATGGAAGCGCGGTTGTGGTCGCGAGCGATCATCTCGGTGAGTTGCCGCTCGGCATTGGCATACGCGGCGGGGTTCTCCCACTGGATGGCCCAGTAGACGGGAACTTCAGACCACACCAGGAGGCCCATTTGGTCGGCCATACGGGTCATGACTTCATCGTGCGGGTAATGCGCAAGGCGGACGAAATTGCAGCCCAGCTCCTTGGCCCAGGTGAGGAGCACGCGCGCATCGGCTTCCGAAAAGACGCGGCCGGCTCGAAAGGGGGCTTCGGCGTGGATGGAAACGCCACGCAGGAAAACGGGCTTGCCGTTAAGCAGGATTTTCTGGCCGGAGGTTTCGATCGTGCGGAAGCCGATGCGCTCCTGGACGCGGTCGGACTCGGCCTCGACGGAGACATCGTAGAGCTTGGGATTTTCCGGCGACCAGGGAGCGAGGGTGGCGTTGAACGCGAAGCGCGCGTAGCCGTTCGCATCCGTCTCGACGGTGGTGGAGGCGCCGGATTCCGGGACGCGGATGGCGACCTTCTGCCGTTTCTGAGAACCATCGAGCCGCACCCATCCCGCAATGCGGTTGAGCGAGCCCTTCTCAAGCTGCACGAAGTAATCCTGAATGAACGTTTCAGGCACGTCGATTATTTTCACGTTGCGGGTAAGTCCACCGTAGTTCCACCAGTCGGTCATAGCGGGCGGGACGGCATCGGGGTGGCGCTGGTCGTCGACCTTCACGATCACGGCGTTAGTGCCATTACGGACGGCGTCGGTGACTTCGAACTGGAAGGGCGTGAAGCCGCCTTCATGCTGGCCGAGTTTCTGGCCGTTCAGGTAGACGATGGCTTGATAGTTGGCGGCGCCGAACCAGAGAAACAGGCGGCGGCCGGGCTTCCTCGCGTAATCGAATTCGCGCTTATACCAGATGGTTCCTTCGTACCAGAGGAATTCCAGTTTCTGGGTGTTCCAGTCGCCGGGCACCTGGAGTGTATTGGCGTTCGGCACGAAGGTGAGCTCCAGGCGGTCGCTCTTGTTGGCCGGGACCCTGTCAGCGCCGAGGCCGCCGTCGCGCAGGGGATTCAGATGGAAATCGTAGTAGCCGGCTTCGTAAGGATCGACGATGATCTTCCACGGTCCGTTCAGACTGAGGTTCTGGCGGGCGGATGGGTTCTGCACCAGTCCGATCTGCTGCGCGAAACACGCGATGCCACTCATTAGCAGGACGGCCTCCAGAATCGTAAATATGGATATTCGCATATGCACTGATGATAGCCAATCGCTAGAACTTCCTACCCATTGGCATTTCCGCTCGTCTAAAATGAGGCTACATGACCAAACCTCTACCCTTGTTAGTCCTGATCCCGGCGCTTCTGCCGGCCCAATCCGCCGGCGTAACCGGACGATGGTTCGCCAGCGCCGACTTCTACGGCACGCCCATCAACTTTTCGATGGATCTCAGCCAGCAGGGAGACAAGCTCACCGGCAACTTTGACGGCGACAAACTGGAGGGCACCCTCACGGGCAATTCCCTTCACTTTCTGGCCAAAGACGATCACGGTGGCACTGAGGAACTCACCGCGACAGTCCAGTCTGGCATCATCTCCGGGACTATCGTCTTTGCCGACAGCGATGACAAGGAGCACCCCACAACCCATCAGTTCACGGCCACGCTGGTTCCGCAGCGCCGCACCGGAGCGCCGCGACGCTACGACTTCACGCCATCCACGTTCTATCGCCAGTTCTCGGCCACGAACAAGCCCGTGCTCGCCGTCTCCCCCGGCGACACCATCCACACCACCACCGTCGACGCCGGCGGCACCGATGAAAAGGGTGTCACACGCGTCCTCGGCGGTAATCCTGAAACGGGCCCTTTCTACATTGAAACTGCGGCGCCTGGAGATACCCTGGTGGTGCATCTCAAGCGCCTGCGTCTCAATCGCGATTGGGCCATCAGTGACGACGGCATCGTGGATCGCGGTGTGGACAGCGATCTGGCCGTGAAGATGAAGGACGGCTTCAAGAACGTGCGCTGGCATCTCGATCGGGAGCGCGGCGTAGCCACCACCGAGAAGCCCGGCGACCACCTGTCGCGCTACGCGGTGCCTCTCCGGCCCATGTTGGGATGCGTGGCGGTTGCGCCACGCTCCACCCAGGCGCCTCCGGGCACCGGCGATTCCGGCCGCTGGGGCGGCAACATGGACTTCAATGAGATCGTGGAAGGCGCGACCGTCTACCTGCCCGTGAATGTCCCCGGCGCTCTGCTATACGTTGGCGATGGCCACGCGGCACAAGGCGACGGCGAACTCAACGGTAACGCCCTCGAAACATCGATGGATGTGGAGTTCACCGTGGACGTGGTGTCGCACAAGTCCATCATGAGTCCCCGCGTCGAGTCGAGTACACACATCATGGCCATGGGACTGGCCGGCTCGCTCGACGACGCTTTCCGCGCGGCCACCGCCAACATGGCGCAGTGGCTAACCGACGACTACAAGCTGACTCCCTCCGAGATCGCACAAGTCCTCGGCACCGCCGCCGAATACAAAGTGAGCGAAGTCGCCGATCGCAACGCCGGCATAGTCCTCAAGATCAACAAGGACCGCCTGGAACCGCTGCCCCGCGTGAAGTAAACCGCCAAGAACTTCAGACGGAAACCGCTCCCTTACGGGGTGCCCTCTGGGCCCGGCTCGGTAACAGGCACGTTGATTTACCGAGCCGCGACCGTAAGGGAGCGGGTGCATTCTCCAAAACAGTTAAGCGCTCCTCGTCTCTCAACGTGGAATCCGGTTATCCTAAAGCCGATGCCGACTCCCCGGCCGCAATACGGCCTCCTGGTGGTGCTCCTCGCTGGCTTCGGCCAGGCGCGGGCGGATGAATTGCCGCTCCATACCGCGCATCATTGGATCGTGGACGCAAAGGGCCACCGTGTCAAACTGGCGGGAGTGAATTGGTACGGTGCCGATAACGTCGAGTTCTCGGTGGGGGGTTTGGCCTATCGTCCGCTCTCCGCCATTGCGCACGAGGTGAAGGTCATGGGCTTCAACAGCGTCCGCATCCCGTGGTCGAACGAACTCGTGGAGACCAACCCGGTGGTCCCGGACTACGCGGTGGCAGCGAATCCCGCGCTGAAAGGAAAGCGCGCTGGAGATTCTGGATTTGACCGTCGATGCGCTCGCCCGGGAAGGAGTGTATGTGATCCTGGACAATCACGTCAGCCGCGCCGACTGGTGCTGCTATGAAGGCGACGGCAACGCGCTCTGGCACAGCCCTGCGTATCCGGAACAACGCTGGCTGGCGGACTGGCGCTTCATGGCCCGGCGCTACAAGAATCAACCGGCCGTCATCGGCGCGGACCTGCGCAACGAGCTGCGATTCGGCGCCACCTGGGGCGGCCCGGACCCCGCGCTCGACTGGCACGCTGCCGCCGGGCGTGGAGGCAACGCGGTTCTCGCCGAGAATCCTAACCTGCTGATCTTCGTCGAGGGCATCGACTACGCTCTCGACCTCAGCGGCTGCGCTGGTCTGCCCGTGAAACTGAATGTGCCAAATCGTTTGGTCTACTCTGCGCACGACTACCCGTTCAGCATCAAAGGCGTTCGTGCATACGACGACTACTTAAAGGCAGTCCAGTTGAAATGGGCGTTCCTCCGCCAGGAGTCCGACACGCCGCTGTGGATCGGCGAGTTTGGAGCCTGCCAGCAATCGCGCTGCCTGGACAGTTCCGATCCAAAGCAGGAAGGCTTCTGGTTTCGCAACTTCATTCGATTTCTTCGCGAGACCGATCTGGACTGGTGCTATTGGCCGCTCAACGGGACCCAGCTCAGCGGGCACACCAGGAAATTCGGCGATCCGGAGGACTACGGCGTGCTGAACCGCGCGCACGATGGCCCGGCGTCGGAAGAGATGCTGCGTCTGTTGCAGAGCGTACAGGGTCCGGCGCCTCGGTAACAGTCGCGTCGATTTCGCGAGGTTATTGAGCCGCGACCGTCAGGGAGCGGTTTCCGTGTGCTGAAACCCAGGCTGCGCTGCCGTGCGGTCTCCCGCGCATGGTGATACACTCCACGCTGTTATGGCTGACGACAAACTCAGGCTGCAGATCTTCGATGGTCAGCACCCTGGCGAAAAAGTCATGGTGCTTCAGGGAGTGTTGAATGCCGAGACGGCTTTTCAATTTCGCGATTCCGTGCGCCAGAATGAGTCCGCTACGCTCGTGGTCGATATGACCCGGGTCCGATATGTGGACTCCAGCGGCCTCGGCGTCCTCATCGGCGCGTACGTGTCGTTCGAGCGGAATTGTAGGCGCCTGCTCCTCGCGGGCCTAAACGATCGGGTCTGGGACCTGTTTCGCAAGTGCAAAATCGAGGACGTCTTCACGCGATACCCAACGGTCGCCGAAGCCGAGCATGCCGTGCCGATATCGGCGTAGCGGCCTCGCTCTGGCGCTCCGAGTGCTCAGAGCGCTGGAGGCCACGGCGAAGCACGTCCGCTGCGTTTCGTAGAGCGCCGAGAGTGAACTGGTGCCCGCGGCCTGTAGGCATTGCTCCGGCAAGGGTGGCGGATGGGCCGCGTTCGGGCGGATCGACGTGTCAGTCTTTTAGGAAACCAACAGCCACAAAATGCAGTACCCAAAATGCTCGTATCTGATTGAAAACATTGGTAGGCGCGGCCGGACTCGAACCGGCGACCCTCTGCTTAGAAGGCAGATGCTCTATCCGCCTGAGCTACGCGCCCATTCAGTGAGTTACGGACCCGTCCAGACCCCTCCAAAGCGCTTGCTTTGGAGGAATCTTCGACGTGAGCCGGGCGATTTTCGATTGCTTGCATGGCTTCCCGCTTGGCGGCCTGCCGGATATGCGAATACCTCCGAAGCATCGCTGTGCCCATGTGTCCCATGATATCAAGCATGGTCGACTCCGGCACTCCGGCTTCCAGCATCTTGGTGCACACGGTGTGCCTGAGATCATGGAAGCGGCAGACCGAGGCTACGCGGGCCGCGCTTTCCACGGAAATCAGAGCGTGCGCGTTAGCAGCCCCAGTCGAAAGCACCTACGAAAATCTGAAGTTCTGTGCGAAGAAGAGATGAGCGAGGACGACGGTTCACCGGATCATCCCGAATGCACCAGCAGTACTGCTGCCATAGTTCGTTGTGGCGCCAGTGCTAATATACGACGTTCCGGAAAAGACAAGGTTGTAGGCCACCAGGGTGTTGGCAACTCCGCTGATTCCGCTCAGATAGGGAAGGGAAAACGCAAACTCCAGGACGGCTTGTCAGCGGCGGCCTCGCCTTTTCACACTCGCCATTGCGTAGTTGCCCCGAATAAAAATGTTCGAGGAGACCCGACGAGTCAATACTAACGATGGTTGCCCTAACCACCGTTAGCATCCGCTTAACAAGGGGGGAAATAACGGTCGCCGCCAGAATGGCTTTCTGAAGAAAACTGCATCCAGGGCCAATTGGGCTTCGGGTACTGCTGGCGCCAGCCTGCTCCCACCGTCATACGCGCCTGTTCTCGGCCTGCTCGAAATCCTCGCTGGCCGTGTATCCCAGTTCATTTTGCCTGATCCGGCCCGACGGGCGTTGCCACTTTGCCACCGGTTTTTCATCCGGTAAAGGTCCGTTCGCCGACAGACCCTTGTCGTGCCGCCGATCGAAAACCGTAAAGCGCACCCCATCGAAACGGGCCAGCCCCGTTCGGTGCCCACCAACAGATAACCATCGGTGGTCCGGGTGATCGAATAGACGGAAGTCTGCGGGAGCCCGGCGTCGGTCGCCCAGGCGCTTTGCAGATATTGCCCGATCGCCCTGCGCGGATCCAGCGCTGTGCCCGGGGCCGCCAGCAACCGATAACCTTTGGCTAGCTGTTTCTTCGAGCAGTCGTTATGTTAATAATCTTACGTGGCCCAAGTACGAGTACTCGTCAGTATCGTTTTGGTCGCTGCCCTGACGTTTATCGTGTGCGCCCTGGCGCTTTTCGTGGCAACCCGCCTTTTCCCTCCCAAGTCCCCGGCAAGAACCGTGGAGGGCGATGCAAAGAGCGCCGGCCTGTCGCCGGCTAAGGCCCCGCAGCAGGCGGGCTGAGCTCCGGTTGCTGCCGTGCCGCGTCGGAACCAGTGCGGGTTCGTGGACGCATGGCGCTATCACACCGTCCGGGGTTTTGCGCGGCCCCCCGCGTGCCCGGCGGCCTGACAGCCGCCGTGTAAGAGCATTCCGGATCGGGCATACTCACTGCAGCAAATAGCCGCCGCTTAGCCCCGATCCGGGCACCGTGGCCCATGGAGTGGTAGCCGCGGAGTTGATCGAACTGCTGCCCACCAAGGCGAGCGTGTCGACGACGATGGAGGTGTTCGAGGCGGTGGCGCTCGATCCTCATACGTCAGCGCCGCCGAGGGCACATAAATCAGTCCGTTGATGGCCTGGGTGGTGCTGCCCTCGATCTTTCCGGCGGTGTTGTTGCTCGAGGGTTGCCATATTGCAATCCCGTGATAGGCGCCGCTTGTCGGCGCAGGCAAGGTGATACCGCCGCTGCCCTCAAGGTCGACTGACCCGCCGGAGATGTGCAGGGTAACGAAACCCGTGGTCGTCAAGGTAGATGTACCTGTCATCTCGATACCAGCCTAGAGGACGTGGGTTCCCATGTCCAGGGTCAGGATTGCCGACCCGGCCTGTTTTGATCAGACTGCAATCCGTGCTTGCTGGTACGCTACAGGGTGTCGAGGCTCCCATTCGGCAATCGATATCATTGCACCAGGTAGCCTCCGCTGAGGCCACCGCCATTAAAGTAGCTTGAAGAGTATGGGCTGGTAATATTGCCGCCGGCAATGGTGAGCGTGTCGACCACCACCGTCTCCTGCGTGCCGTTTCCGCCAGTGTATGCCAGAGGGGAGCTGGGCATATACACTACACCGTTGATGGTATAGTTGCCTCCGGTGATGTGCTGCTGCACTCCGGAATTCGCCACCCAGAATACGAATCCATCCGCGCCATTGCCCGAGATCCCGTTCCACACCATGTTGCCCCCGGTGATATTGATTGCGCCCGTGGTGTTGCTGGCGGGAATGTAGATGAGAACATTCGTCGCCGTTGACGAGAAGTTTCCCCCGTTGACGTTCAAGCTGCCATTCTCGAGGATGTAGATGCCCGAGCTGAATGTAATGTTATTGCCCCCAGAAACAGTAAGATTTCCGCAATAGGTTCCGGGACTGATCGTGTTGCTATTTCCGCCGCTGATGCTCACGTTGCTGTAAGTACAGCCCGAAGAGGTGGGGGCGGTCATGCCGGAGAACGGGTTATTGATCGTAGTCCCCGTGTTCTGGGTTACACACGCTGGAACGCTCGGAGGCGCGCTACCGCAGATGGTGCCTCCTGTCCAGACCAACGCGCCGTCAATAGTAAGCTTGGAGCTGTTGTTCAGGGTCAGGTTCCCGCCGGTAATTAAGGCGGCGGCGTCGCTCCTGTTCGAATTGACGATGATTCCACATCCCGTGGTGAAATTCGCGCCGCTCATGTCGAGTGCATCGTCGGCGCTCGGATCCAGCACGTAGACACACCCCCCGCCCGATGAGGCATAGACAGCGGCCACCGACTGCCAGTTCACCGTCAGCCCCAATCCGCCCACCACGCGGGAAAACAACGCCTGCTCCGTTTCCGAAGTCGTGACGGCCACCCAATACTTCGACCCCGTCACGCCGCTTACCGGAATGCCCGTGGAGCCGCTGCCGATTTGAACCGAGACAGCCTGGTTACCGGAGTTCGTAAATCCGTCTTGTGTGGCGAACAGGCATCCCACCTGCCAGGCGATGCTGGTGCTCGGTGACGACGGACACGAGGTACTGCTCATGGTCAGGGGAGTGGTGGAGCCCGCGGCGTTAACGATGGCCATTACAGCCGCCTGAGCCGCCGTCTGGGCCGCCTCCTTCCGCCAATTTGCCCACCCGATCTCGACCACCAAACCCAGCAGCCCGAACATGACCGGAAGCGATAGAGTGATGAATACGGCCGCCTGGCCGCGCCGAGCGGCCACGCCCCGCCTTTTTCGGACAGAATCGCTCCTCACGATCGCCAGTCTACACCGCCTGACAGGCCGAAACAATACCGCCGATGGTTATGAGACTGACCCAACCACCTTTTCCCTTGCGCCCGCCTTCGCCGGCCTGGGACCCCATTTTCACCCGTTGACTTTCGACAGCTTGTTTTGCGGATCTCCCGGGGGATATCCTCCAAGTAATGGGTAGGAGACACGCGCATTCTCGAAACCGACGGGGTTCAAGCGTCGTCGAAATCTCTCTTCTGTTGCCGTGGATTTGTTTCCTTTTCGTAGGCGCTTTCGACTGGGGCTTCTATGCGCACGCTCTGATCTCCGTCGAAAGCGCGGCCCGCGTCGCCTCGGTCTACGGCGCAGGCGCCGCTAGCGGGCAAGTTTCCCAAAGCGAGGCTTGCACGCTGGTGTTGGACGAACTCAAGATCGTCGCCAACGTGCAGGGTCTGGCTAGCTGTACCGGCACGCTCAGCGCCACCCAACCGGTAATACTGACCGTCACCTGTCCTGCGCCCACCAGCAGCTTGGATTCCCTGAATTATGTTCAGGTGGCGGTCCAGTACCAGACCGTTAACTTAATTCCAATCCCTGGCATTCTTCCCGGCACCACTACGCTCTATCGCGTTGCTGCGATGCCTATGAAGGGTAACCACACATGCACTGTCGTAAGCTGAAAAACAGGCGTCGCCGCGGCAGCACCATGCTGGAATTCGTCTTGGTGGGAATAGCGCTGATGTTTATCTGGATCACCGTCCTCGAGATGGCGCGCGGTATGTGGCAGTATCATACGCTGCAGTATGCTGTGAAGCAAACCGCGCAGTATGCCACCAAGCACGGAGCCAGTTGCGCTTCGCCCAATACCTGCCAGGTGACTGTCGGCAACGTGGTGAACGTTTTCAGTTACTACGCCGGCGTCCTTCCCCTGAACAGCGTGCAACTGTCGCTTACCTCGTCAAGCGGCACAGTCACCTGTGCCGTGGTGTCGACCTGCAGTACCAACGGTTCCTGGAGTACGCAATGGCCGCCCTCCGGCGCCAACGCCGTCGGTGCGGATATCTGGGTCACCGCCAACTATACGTTCACCAGCGCGCTCTTGCTCTTTATTCCCACCAGTGGTACGGTGCGATTCGGCTCCAGCCTCGGCGGGGGCGCATTCAATTTCCCCGGCTACAGCCATATGCAGATCGTCTTCTAATGCACTGGCCACTTTTTTCCAGACGAATCCTGAATTACGTTGCCTTCCGGCGGCTCCGGGCTGGCCCAGCGTCACGCCGAACGGATGCTCGATCGCTGCTATTCCAGGCGCCCCCGCGCTCGCCTGCAGCTCCGGGATCATAGACAGCGAGATGGTATTGAACCTCGCCGCCTCGATTTCACGTTGTACCACGCCCACGGACCAGCAGCACAACGGTCAAACTGGGACCAGCACCACTACGTCGACACGCTCCTCGCGAAGCAAAATCAGGTCGATACAGCCACTTTAAGACACCCTCCGGCCGGAGCGGCTCCTGCGGGCGAGCCTGCACCGTCCAGCCGTCGCCGACAAGGATGGTTGCTTAACCATTTTGGGGATTCCTGACTGACAAAGACCGCTCCCTGACGGTCGCGGCTCAGTAAGCCTTGCGAAATCAACGCCATTGTTACCGAGCCGCGACCGTCAGGGAGCGGTTTCCCCAAAACTGTTAAGCACCCGACAAGGATTCCGGCGAGTCCAGGGTCGCGATATCATGCTATCCTGGGTCGTTCCTTCGCTCATTAGGCGGATGTTCATGCGGGAAAGAGTCGTTTTGCTCGTGGATGATGAGCCGTCTGTTCGCAAACTTGTGAAAGCCATTCTGCACCGAGAGGGCTTCCAGGTTATCGAAGCCGGCGATGGCATCCAAGCGTTCAATCTAATTCAGGAGTTCGGAAAAGACATCGCTTTGCTCTTGACAGACATTACGATGCCCAAGATGGACGGAGTATCGCTGGCTGAATCGGTAAGGGAGTTGTTCCCCCGCATGTCCGTCCTATTCATGTCGGCGTATGCCGATCCCGATGGACTCGATAGGCTGATGCCAAGATGCGCGCTAGTCCGAAAACCATTTTTACCTGATACGCTCGTCAAAGCTATCCATACCCTCCTGGCATAAGATGAAACCGCCCTCGAAACAGACAGCGCCCATTCAACGGGGCGGGCCGGGCCCAGCCGCCGTGCGAATCCCGCCGTCGAGTGGGCTTCTGCCAGATATTCGAAAATCCGCGTCCCTGTGGCCCGAGGCCACCCATGCGTCTCCAACAAGTACGTCCTTGCGGGCTATGGTTTTCCGCCCCTTGATGGTTAGTTCAAACGGGCCGCCTGGTTCGACGGGACGCAGGTATACACTCCAGCGGCCGAGTTCATCCGCCGCAGCGCTGCGCGTCTCGCCGCGGAACTCCACAGCGACGGCACCCCGAATCGGCGGTGCCCCAAATGTGCACAGGCAGCCCGCGCTGCAAGCACCATGTGTTCGCCGAGCACCACCGGCAGCGTCACATTTGCGTGGACGACGAGGGCACTGAGAAGCAGGAGCATCGGATGCGCCATTGGCGCTCGAATCCGGACATAAGCAGATAATAATCGCAATCGAGCGGGTGGTGTTTTATACTGCTTAGCACTTCAAGGCCAAAATGGAAATTTCTATCAAGAACGATGGGGGCGTCGCAGAACTTCAAGAGCAAAAGGGGCGACAAATGAGCATTGCGCGGCATTTCTGCATATTTGCGATTTATCTTCTATTCACTCCTCCCTTCGCAGCGGGACAGATCACCGCTGCGGATAAGGCCGCAATCACTCAATGTGTGGTTCACGACAAGAAGGGAGAGACATGCATCGGAATCGTTGCCGATCCTTGCATATCGGCGGCGAATTTGAATTCATACGTTGAAGACGCAAAAGCATGTGCGGGGCGTGAGCTTGCCGTGTGGAACGAGTTTCTTCAGGCTTCGCTCACGATCGTGAACGCCAGCAGCCCTCCGGCCGTTCGTGCCGCCGTAGCAGAGGCGCAATCGAATTGGCTAAAATCGCGCGAAAGCTCGTGTCCAATCTTCGACGACGTTGAGCCAGGCATGTATACTGGCGGGGCCAACTACTGCCGTCTACAAGAGACCGGTCGGCGCGCTTTGATCCTAGAATGTATGAGCGTATCCCACGACAAGAAAGGCCGTGGAGAGACATGCATCGAAATCGTTGCTGGTCCTTGCGAATCGGCGAAGCGTGAAGACCCAAAGGCTTGTGCGGCGCGTAAGCTTGCCGGCTGGAAAAAGAGTCTTCAGGGTACGCTCAAGGGCCTGAAGGTCCACAGCGCGCTCGACTTATCGGAGGTGCAATCGAATTGGCTGAAATCGCGCGAAGGGTTGTGTTCGCTCTTCGACATTATCGATCCAGGTGTGTATGGTGTTGGGAGCGACGCCTGCCGTCTGGTAGAGACCAGGGGGCGCGATTTAATCCTAGAAAGGCTGTTGGAAGCGGTGTCCGAACATTAAGATCGGAGACGTCGAGCGAGCGGGTCGGCGCGCGGTCAGCGTGAACATTCGAAATCTTCTCCACGGCGCGAGTAAGAAATGCTACGCTCAGGCGTGCCGGTTTGCTCGACCATTCTGTTGTGTTGGGTCCGTTCCTGCCATCCTTACGACGTCGTTTGGCATCAAAGTGGGGTGTGTCCAAATCCATCGCCCCGAGTCTCGCAATTCGCGATTTGCTTGCCAAGCTCACGAGAAGCGGCTATATTGCCCTGTCCGTCGAGTATACTTGTGAGCAGCTAACTTATTGACTCAAGATCAGATGATGGTTGGACTTATGCAGTTGCAGGTTGGCCTGCCTTTGCTTAGAAGGCAGATGCTCCATCCGCCCGAGCTGCACATCCATGCCCGGGATTCAGTTCGATTTCAGCAGGTCGCGCCGCTACTTTCCCGGCACCGGCAGCCAGCCGCGCGTGACGAAGTCGGTCAGACTGAGCACCAGCAGAATTCCCAGCCACAGCATGCCGCCGCCCACCACCACCTTCGTCAGGATGGTGCTGTAACGCAGGTGCATGAAAAACAGAGCCACCAGCATCATCTTCACCACCGCGATGAGAAGCGCCACAACGACGTTGAACGGTCCCAGGTCGATGGTAGACACCATTGTCGTGGCTGCGGTCAGAAGCAGCAGCGACAGAAAAACCAGAGTGTAGGTCTTAATCGAATCGGCGTGTTCTTGCATGTTAGTGTTGGTGACGGGCTATCAGATAGAGCAGCGGGAACAGAAAGATCCAGATAATATCGACAAAGTGCCAGTAAAGCCCGCCGACATCCACCGGTGTGTAATATGACGGAGAGTATTTGCCTGCGTACGCTTGCCACAGCAAAAACAACATCAGGCCTTCTCCGACCACCATGTGCAGGGCGTGCAGCCCGGTCATGGTGAAGTACAGCGAGAAGAACAGTTGCGCCGGCCCTTGTTCTGCGGTGCCCTCCAGGTGGAACGACGGACCCGGCACATGGTGCTCCTCGAATTTCAGGTTCCACTCGTAGGCCTTGACGCCCAGAAAGACTCCGCCTAGCAGAATAGTCAGGATCAGAAACCAGATCAGCGCCTTGCGGCTGCCGATCTGTGCGGCGCGCACGGCGAGCACCATGGTGAAACTGCTGCATAGCAGGACTGCCGTGTTCACAGCCCCGACAACTACGTCCAGCGTGTTACTGGCCACCGCGAACGCGCCCGCAAACTCTCTCCGGTAGATCGCATAAGCCAGGAACAGGCCGCCGAAGAACATGATCTCGGTCACCAGGAAGATCCACATCCCCAGCGTGGAGATTTCCTTCTGCTGTCCGGGCGTTTCGAACTGTTCGCGCAGCGCGGCGGTTTCCGTGTGGCTATCCAACTTTAGCCTCCTCCATGGCGGCCAGCGCGGCGTAATCGTAAGCCTCCGTCGTGACCACCGGCGTTTCCTCGAAATTGTGAGCGGGGGGCGGCGAAGCCGTCTGCCACTCCAGTCCGGTGGCGCCCCACGGATTCGGCCCGGCGATGGCCCCATACCGCAACGACCACATAAAGTAGATCAGCGGCATCAGATACCCGACCGCCAGCACGGACGCGCCGGCGGTAGACATGACGTGCAATACCTGGAACTCGTCCGGATAAGTCCAGTAGCGCCGCGGCATGCCCAGATAGCCGAGAATGAACTGCGGGAAGAAGGTCAGATTGAAGCCCAAATAGATGACCAGGGCGGAGAGTTTCGCCCAACCCTCCGGATACATGCGTCCGGACATCTTGGGCCACCAATAGTGCAGGCCGCCCAGATAGGCCATCAGGGTGCCGCCAACCATAATGTAATGGAAATGGGCAATCACGAAATAAGTATCGTGAACGTGGACATCCACACCCAGGCACGCCACAAACAAGCCTGTCAGTCCGCCGACGGTGAACAGTCCAATGAACCCGAACGCGTACAGCATGGGCGTCGCAAAGGATATGGACCCTTTATGGAGCGTGGCGGTCCAGTTGAATACTTTGATAGCCGACGGGATGGCCACGAAATAGCTGAGAAAAGAGAACACCAGGCCGGCATAGACGGACTGTCCGGACACAAACAGGTGATGGCCCCAAACCAGAAAGCCGAGTACCGCGATGGCCACGCTGGAAAACGCCACCACCCGATACCCGAAAATCGGCTTCTTGGAGAACACGGAGACTAACTCGCTGATTACGCCCATGGCCGGCAGCACCATGATATAGACAGCGGGATGCGAATAGAACCAGAACAGGTGTTGAAACAGCACCGGATCGCCTCCCCTTGCGGGATCGAAGATGCCGATGTGGAGCGTCCGCTCGCCGATCAATAGCACCAGTGTGATGGCGATCACCGGAGTGCCCAGCACCTGAATGAGGGCAGTCGCGTAATTCGCCCACACAAACAGCGGCAGGCGGAACCACGTCATGCCCGGAGCCCGCATGCGGTGCACCGTCACAATGAAATTCAGCCCCGTAAGAATCGAGGAAAAGCCCGCGATGAAGATACCCAGGCCGGTGGCGACCACGTAGGTATTGGAGTAATTGGTGCTGTACGGCACGTAGAAAGTCCACCCGGTATCCACACCGCCGGCCAGCATGGCGTACATGGCAAAACAGCCGCCAATCACCAGCAGATACCAGCTCAGCAGATTGATTCTCGGAAATGCCAGATCCTTGGCCCCGATCATCATGGGCAGGAAAAAGTTTCCGAGCGTAGCGGGAATCGAGGGTATCAGGAAGAAGAAAATCATGATCACGCCGTGCAGCGTGAATAGCTTCGCGTAGGTGTCCGCCGACACCAGGTCGCCCTTGGGTGTCAGCAGCTCGAGCCGGATCAGCGTGGCGAAGATGCCGCCCAGAAAGAAGAAAAACGTGATCGTATGCAGATATAACAGAGCGATGCGCTTGTGGTCCTTGGTAAGCAGCCAGGACTTGATGCCGTAACTCGCGTTGAGGTAATTTTCGCGCTCTTCGACCGCTTCGGTAATCATAGTCTTATTGTTTGGTGGATTTCTGCCGGGACCCGACTGCCTCCGCTCCCTTACGGTCACGGCTCGGTAAGGCGCCGGGAGGCGGCGGGACCGGCTTCGGCGTCAGGGACTTGATGTACTCGATCAGTTGCAGCACGTTCTCCTCCGTGACCAGTCCCTGGAACGTGGGCATGATCGGCTGATAGCCCGCTACGATCTTCGCCGACGGGTTCAAAATCGACTCGCGGATATATTCCTCGTCGGCCTTGACATGGCCGCCGCCGGTGAGTTCCACTTGGCTGCCGTAGAGGTTGCGCAGGTTCGGCCCCCGCCCCGGCGGGTCGCTCAGGTGATGGCAGTTCGCGCAAGCCAGGTCCTGGAACAACTTTTCGCCGCTGGACGCCAGCGAACCAGTCGTGCCGCCGCTCAGCCATGCCTGATAGTCCTGCGGTTCCATGACATAAACCCAGCCCACCATGGCGTAGTGGTTCGTGCCGCAATATTGGGCGCAGAATAAGTGGTACTTTCCGGGCTTGGTCGGCTTGAACCAGGTTGTCGTGTAACGTCCCGGCAGCACATCGGCCTTGGTGCGGAAAGCGGGCACAAAGAAGTCGTGGATCACGTCTTCCGATGTCATGGTCAGTTTGACGGCTTGACCGACCGGGATATGCAACTCGTTGATCTCCCGCTGTCCTTCCATGTGCTGGATCTTCCACATCCACTGTTTGCCGATGACGTATATTTGCTGCGCGTCGTCCGGCGGGCGGGAAATCGTAAAGAACACACTGGCCCCCCACGCGAACATGATCATGGTGAGGCCGAACGGGATGACGCTCCAGAGAATCTCCAGACTCATCGCGCCATGCACCGGAGCCGGCAATTCCGACTCGGAACGCCGCCGGTAGCGGATCGCAAAGTAGAAGATGGTGAGAAAAATCCCCACCGAGAAGAAGACCGCCACGGCCAGCAGGAAGTAGAGCAGATGGTCCACACTGGCAGCCACGCTGGATGCCTGAACCGGAAATAGAGGTAATTCAGAGTCCATGAAGTTATCTAGCTTGCCTCAAAGCCTGGCGATCTCTACGCCAGTCGCGGCGCCACGCGAATAACAGGAATGTGCCGCAAATAAGAACGAAAGTGCCGCCCGCGAAACGCACCATGTTCATGGCGATGGCGCCGTATTTGCCGGTTGCCGGATCGTAGTGATAACAGAACAGCAGCATCTGGTCCACGGGCGAGCCGATCTTGTTTTGGGACGCCTCCACCAACCCCAGGCGCACGTCGCGCGGCGCGTATTCCACGCCGTAGAAATACCGCGAGAGCTTGCCTTCGGGCGTGAGGATCATGATGGCGCTGGCGTGCGCGTATTGCCCCGTCACTGGATCGAGCTTATAGCGGAAGCCTACGGCCGCAGTCAGAGCTTTGATGTTGGCTTCGTCTCCGGTCAGAAAATGCCAGCCGTTGGCGGTATCGGGGCGGCGGTAGCGTTGCAGGTAACTGGCGCGCTTGCCTGCCGCGATTTCCGGCGTATCGCGCGGATCGAAGCTCACGGCTACCACCTCGAAATCGCGGCCGGGATTGAGTGAGATCGCCCGCAGGCTGCTCTCCATGCCGGTCAGCACCAGGTTACAAAGCATGGGGCAGGTGTAGTAAACCAGGGCCAGCAGCACCGGCTTGTGGCCGCTGAAGTACGTGGAAAGCGGCAGGGAACGGCCGAACTCATCGCGAAAGACGAGATTGAGCGGCACCTGCTGGTTGAGATTCTGTTCGATGGTTACGCCCTGCAGTCCTGCCGGAAGCGGGGCAGGCTTGGAATCGGGATTATGCATCGCCGAGGGCTGGGCGGGCGCAGGCTGGGCCGGCTGCGCCCGGACGGCGGCGGCGGCCACGAGGGCGAGCACGATTGTGTAAGTCAACTTCATTTTGTCTTTCCAGCGGGCGCAGCGGGCAATCCTCGTTGCGCGATCAAATCCATGGCCCGGTCCACCGGTATCCGCACAATTCCTTTATCCGGATCGATCCATGCATACTGGTTCAGAATCCGATCTTCGTCGGCGCGCATATCCCGCATATCCCGCGCCGGATAGCGCTGCAGCCGCGGTTCGGGCGGCTGTTTCTGGGCATTTACCATAGCCGTCGGCGACAGCGGTAGCCCCAACTTCGCCGCACGATTCTTCAGATGCTCAAACATGCCCCACAATCCAAACAAGAAAACGACGATCAGGGCCGCCATTGACAATCCAAACCTGGTCAGAGCACGGGCATTTACGTCCGTGGGCTCGTAATGCACATCCGGATTGTGTTCTTCGCCGTTGTCAGCGTTATTCCCGGCCATGTTCCAGAGCCTCCTGCAGAAGCGGATCTCCCAGCGGCATCAGCGGGCGCAGTTCGAGTTGCCACAAAAACGCCGCCAGCCAGACACCGCCCAGCCCGATGGGCAGCAGGAAATCCATCCAGTTCACCGTAAACTGCGCCTTATGGAAGTCCGGCGCGACTATCCAGTACAGATCCACGAAACGCATCGCGATGACGACGATCGCCACCCCGCGCAGCAGCTTGAAATTGCGTTTGATATCCCGCGAAAGCAGCAGGGCGAAGGGCAACGCGAATTGCAGGAGCACTAGCGCCACCCCGATGTACTGCCATCCCCCGGCGAAACGGTTCAGGTACCATGGGATCTCTTCCGGCAGATTGCCCGACCAGATCACCAACAACTGTGAGAACGAGAAATACGCCCACACCATCACAAAGGCCAGCAGCAGCTTGCCGATGTCGTGCAGATGCCGGTGCGTGAGCACTTCCGCCAGCGGCGGCCGGCTGCTGAAGATCACCAGCACGCAGATTAGGAAAGCCACCGCCGACAGCCCTTCCCCGGCAATGAAGAGCAAGCCGAAGATCGTGGAAAACCAGTGCGGATTGATCGAGAGAATCCAGTCGATGGCCATGAAGGTGACGCTGAACCCATAGAAAATCAGGCCCGGACCGCTGATCGCCGTCAGGCGGCCGGCGGCCCGCGTGTCGCCGCGGTCCTGATCGCCCGACCACTTGTATAAGAGGTGCCCGATCAGTATCCAGCCCACGAAATACAGCCCTGCCCGGATCAGGAAGAAAGGCACGTTCAAGTAGACCTGCTTGTGCTGGAGAAGGCGGTCGTGTGCCACGAGATCCGGGTGAGACCACGGATACAGGTGCGGGATGCCGATGGCGATTGGGATGAACAGGACGAGCAGCAGCGGCAGTGTGCGCGTTGCCGCCTCGCAAAGGCGCCGGATGACCACGCCCCACGCGCCTCCGGTGAGGTATTGCAGCATCAGCAGCGCAGTCGCTCCCAGCGGCACGCCGATGAAGAACATGTAACACCAGATGTAAGAGCGGTAAAACTGATCGGCATTGAAGAAGCCGCCGATGACGCTGAGGATTAGCGCGATCGCGCCAACTACCAGGAAGCGCGTCCGCCAGCCGTGCATGTCGGCAGCCAGGTCCGGCGGGATGGCGAAAGAACGTGCGTGAGCCGCGGCCGGCATTACTTCGTTCCTCCCTTGGTCAGTTCGGGGCGCGCCTCCGGCGGCACGTCGTTCACGGAAGCATTCTGGCTATATTGCAGCACGCGTATGTAGGCCACAATGGTCCAACGGTCGCGAGGCTCGATCTGGGCCGCGTAGTCGGACATGGCTCCCACTCCGTTGGTGATCACATCGAAAAAGTACCCCACCGGGGCCTGCCGCAAACGGTCGATGTGGTAAGACTGCGGTGGTGGATGATTGAATCCGCGCCGGAAAATCATGCCTTTGCCGGTGCCCAGGAGATCATGGCAAGGCGAGCAGTAGATATTGTAGCGTTCCTGCCCGCGTTCTAAAACCGCGCGCGTGATGGGGAAGGGAAAGGCGTCGATCGGTTTGCCGTCAATTTTTCCGGTGTAGAACGCGGTGTCGTCGTCCAGGTGCCCGCGCGCCACGGTGCCTTCCACCAGCGGACGTTCGGAGCGGCCATCGGCGAAGAACGAACTGGGACGCAGCGGGATGTACTTGGGCTGATCCTGCATGTCCTGCCGGCAGCCGGTCAGCATGGCGGCGGCGAAGATCATGAGTGGCAGCAACCGGAGAATAGTGGGGCGGCCAATCTTGGCCGCAGCCGCCTTTCTAGGCGGCCAGAGCCGGCCGACAGCCGGCTGCGGGCAAGATTGCCCGCCCCACAAGAATGACTGTCTAGTGCGCAACTTCGGAGACCTCCCGCGCATCCAGACTCTCCAGGAACTCCTCGGTGGTCTTGCGATCGAACAACGGATCGGCGGCTTCAATGCACAAGAAAAACCGGTTGCGCGAAGCCAGCGCAAATCGCGGCACGTTGAAAGTGGGGTGATACGGCATGGGCAGTCCGCATACCGCCAGCAGGCCGAAAACCGCCGACAGCGCGGCGAACAATATGGTCAGCTCGAAGGTGATCACGATGTACATCGGCCAGCTATGCAGGGGACGCCCGGCGATATTGATCGGGAAGTAGATGACGGTCACGTAATACTGCATCAGGTAGCCGGTCAGCCCGCCCAGAATTCCGCCGATCAGCACGATCAATGGCAGCTTGCTTTTCGGCAAATGCAGCGCCTCGGTCAAAGCTTCGACGGGAAACGGCGAATACGCGTCCAGCTTGCGGTAGCCGCGGGCGCGCGCCTCCCGGGCGGCGTTCACCAGGGCAGTGGGGTTGTCGAACTCCGCCATCACACCGTAAATCGGAGGCTTCATCCTTCCGTCTCCTCCTCGACTTTGGCTTGCGGCAGCAGCGTGCGCACCTCGAAGATCGAGATCATCGGCAGCAGCCGGATGAACAGGAAGAACAGGAACGTGAACAGTCCGATGGTGCCCACGTAGGTGGCCCAGTCCCACCGGGTGGGATGGAAGACGCGCCAGGACGACACCAGGTAATCCTGCGCCAGGCTGGACACGATGATGACGAAGCGCTCCAGCCACATGCCCACCAGCACTACCAGCGAAGCGATGAACAGGAAGATGGGCTTGGTGCGCACTCGCTTGAACCACAGCATCTGCGGGGCCACGATATTACAGGTGATCAAGAACCAGTAGGCGCCGGCGTACGGTCCGGTCATGCGGTGCCAGATGGCCGCGGTCTCGTACACGTTGCCGCTATACCAGGCCGTGAACGATTCCAGAACGTACGCGTAGCCCACAATCAGACCGGTCGCCAGCATGACCTTCGCCGAGTTCTCCAGGTGCTTGTCGGTGATCAAGCCCTGCAAGCCGTAAACCCAGCGGAGCGGGATAGCCAGCACCAGCACCATGGCAAATCCGGAGTAGATGGCGCCCGCCACGAAATACGGTGGAAAGAATGTGCTGTGCCAGCCGGGCACGATGGCCACCGTGAAGTCGAAGCTGACCACGGTGTGCACCGAGAGCACCAGCGGCGTGGCCAGTCCGGCCAGCAGCAGCGAAGCCATCTCGTGGTTCGACCAGTGCCGCGCGGAGCCTCGCCAGCCCATCGCCAGAATGCCGTAGAGCCCGCGTGCCATGCGGTTCTTGGCGCGATCGCGCAAGGTCGCCAGATCCGGCAGCAGCCCCACGAACCAGAACAACAGAGACACCGTGGCATAGGTGGATACCGCGAAAACGTCCCATATCAGCGGGCTGCGGAATTGCGGCTGCACGCCCATGGCGTTGGGATACGGGAACATCCAATAGAAAAGCCACGGCCGGCCCATGTGCAGCAGCGGGAACATGCCGGCGCAGGCTACCGCGAATAGGGTCATCGCTTCCGCGAACCGGTTGATGGAGTTGCGCCAGGCTTGGTTCAGCAGGAGCAGAATCGCCGAAATCAGCGTGCCCGCGTGCCCGATTCCGATCCACCACACGAAGTTCGTGATGGCGAATCCCCAGCCGACCGGGATCATGATGCCCCAGATGCCGACGCCTTTGGCGAACAGCAACGCCACGGCCCACAGGAACAGCAGCAACAGGGAGAATCCGCCCGCGAAGCACGCGATCCAGAATACCGGCGTGCGGCGAGTGAGGACCACGGACGCGATCTGGTCGGTAACCGTACCGAACGTGTAGCCCGGAGCGATCACCGGCGCTGGCCGTAACTCCTCGTCTGCGATTTGTCTTTCGTCAGCCATGGTTAGCTATAACTTGCCCAGCATTTAATTGTGGGGCGGGCAATTCTGCCCCGGGGTCCCCTCTGGGGACGGCTTTCAGCCGGCTCTAGCCGCCTAAAAGGCGGCTGCGGCCAAGATTGGCCGCCCTCCAAAACTTTCTCCTCATCCTTCTATCTCCGGGTTCGGGTTGCGCAACGCCGCCAGATAAGTCGTCCGCGGCCGCGTATTCAAATCCGCCAGCAGTCCGTAATTCGTCTTTTCCGCCTTCATCTTCGCCACCCGGCTGTTAGGGTCGTTGATATCGCCGAAGACGATCGCCTCGGCCGGGCACGTTGCCTGGCACGCCGTCTGGATCTCTCCATCGCGCACCTTGCGATCCTCCTTCTCGGCATCGATCTTGGCGCGGTTGATACGCTGCACGCAATACGTGCACTTCTCCATCACGCCGCGGCTGCGCACGCTCACGTCCGGGTTCCGTTGCAGTTTCAAACTGGGCGTGGTGAAATCCGAGAACAGGAAGAAATTAAACCGGCGCACTTTGTACGGGCAGTTGTTCGAGCAATAGCGCGTGCCCACGCAGCGGTTGTACACCATGTCGTTCAGGCCTTCGCTGCTGTGACTGGTGGCCTGTACCGGACACACCAGCTCGCATGGCGCATTCTCGCACTGCATGCAAGGCACCGGCTGATTGTAGATCTCCGGATTGGCGATGTCGCCGTGGTAATAGCTGTCCACGCGCAGCCAGTGCATATGGCGGCCGTGATTCACTTCTTCCTTCCCCACCACCGCGATGTTGTTTTCCGCCTGGCAGGCGACCACGCACGCGCCGCAGCCGGTGCAAGCGCTCAGATCGATGGCCATGCCCCAGGCATATTTGTCGTACTTATATGCCGGATAGAGCGTGAGTTCCGGCGGCGGCGCCTCCGCCGATTCTTGAATCACTTTGGGATTCTTGCGGTACTCCGCGATATCCGCTTTCTCGATGGTGTGCCGTTCGGTATCGAGCGCATGATAGTCCTGAATGGAAACCAGCAGATAATCGCTGCCCACTTTGCGCACGTCCAGGCCGTAATCCTGCCACAGCGCCGACGAAGTGCGCATGCCGTAAGCGTTGAAGCCGATGCGCGTGCCCACGTGACCCGCGCGCGTCCTTCCGTAGCCCAGGTGCACGGTCACCGAGCCATCGGCGTGTCCCGGCTGAATGAACACCGGCGCGCGCATCTTGTAGCCGCGGTACGCGATCTCCACCAGGTCGGTCGTGACCACGCCCTTCTCCTGCGCGGTCTTGGGGCTGAAGATCGCCGCGTTATCCCAGGTGAGCTGCGTGATCGGCCGAGGCCACTCCTGCAACCATCCGTTGTTGGCGAAGCGGCCGTCATACACCGCCGGGTCGGGACGGAAAACCACTTCGAGGTCCTGCGGATTAGCCGGCCGCGGCGCCGATTGCGGCAAAGACGCGGCCCACCCCGCGCGCAGCGCTACGCTCTTCGCCGGCAGCGCCGTGTTCGGCACCACGCCATCGTGTACCGCCTTGCGCCACCACGCTTCGAAATCCGCGCCGGTATGCTCGGTGGCCCAATAAGCCTTCACGATGTCGTAGGAGGTGCGCTCCGGCTGCCCCGTCAGCATGGTCAGCACTTCGTGCGCGGACTTGCCCGCGTACAGCGGCGCGATCAGCGGCTGCATGATCGTGACCGTGCCGTCGTGTGCCCGGCAATCGCTCCACGTTTCCAAGTAATGCGTGGTGGGCAAGTGCCAGTGGCAGAGTTCGCTGGTCTCGTCCTCTTGCAAACTCAGATGGACGCGCAGCGCGGCCTTCTTCAGCCGGTCTCGGAATCCCAACTCGACCGGCGCGTTGTACGCCGGATTCCCGCCCAGGATCAGCAGCAGATCCACCGCGCCGGCATCCAGATCTTTCACCAGATCGTAGAGCGACGCCACCTGATCTACTGGCTGCGCTTCCACCGGCTCCGTGTACAACACGGTCTTGCCTGTATTCCCCAGCGCCGCGTTCATAGCATGCGCTAACGCGTGGACCGCCGCGCTTTGCTGCTCGCCCGCAATCACCAGGCTGGACCCCTTGTGCTTCTGCAGGTCGCGCGCCACCGGGCCGATCCACTTGTCGGCCGCCGTCGACGCGCCCTTCCGCCCGCCCGTATCCGCCCCCAGCGCCGCCGCCAGACTCCAGGCGAACTGCTCCACATCGGCCGCCCGCAGCGGCAACCGGTGATCGGCTTTCGTACCGGTGGGAGTCGGCATCGGCTCGACCACGTACAGGCGGTTCATCTCGGTCTCGACGCCGCGCACCCGCCGCCGCGCGGAAAATTGCCGCGCGTATCGCAGGCTGCCCGGCCCCGAGGAAAGGAAATCGGCGTCCAGCGACACAATCACGTCCGCGCCGCGCAGATCGTAAACCGTGTTGACCGGTTGCCCAAACGCCAGCCGCGCTCCCGCCACGGACGAATGCGCTCCCGCCGGCTCCCATTGATGCCATTTGGCCGCCGGAAAAGCCGCCAGCATTTCCCTGATCTGGTTCGCCAGCGTGGGCGATGTCACCGTCTCCGTCAGAATTCGCAGACCCGCTCCGCGCTTGGCCTTCTGCTTCGAGATGGCTTGCTGGATCGCACCCAGGAATGCGCCCCACGACCGGATCTCGCCTTCCAACGTCAGCGCCTGGGAGCGGTCCGGATCGTACAACCCCAGTACCGATGCCTGCGCGTACACATCGCACGCGCCCAGGCTGGGATGGTCCGGATTGCCTTCCGCTTTGGTGGGCCGCCCTTCGTGGCTCTCCACCAGCAGTCCGGTGGAACTGGCGCCCAGCGGCATGGCCGTGGCGAAAAACAGCGGGCGTCCCGGCACCAGTTCTTCGGGTTGCCGGACGTAAGGCGTGATCTGCTCCGAGGGCTGCCGCGTACACGCCGCCAATCCCGCCAGCGCCAGCGACGCTCCCATCAGCTTGATGAATTTGCGGCGGCTGTCGCCGTCTTCCCACTCCGACGCGTAGCGCGGAAATTCGCGATGCATCAGGTCCTGGAAAGCGTCCGTCTGCGCCAGATCCTCCAGGCTGCGCCAGTACTCGCGCCCGTGGGATTTCTCGAGCAGGGAACGCACACCGGCCAGGTCCAGCTTGCGCGCGGCTTGCGGCGCGGCCTCCTCGTCGTGGTTCATCGGATGGTCGGGTTCACTCGGCATCATTTGGCATCATTCATCGGTGGCAAGTATTACAACTGGTCAGCGTCCGTGCGTCTTGAATCTTGTACTCCGCCACCAGGCGGCGGCCCATCGTTTCCTGGTCTTCAGCGGGCTGGTATCCCATGGTGAACACTTCCGCGCGCGGCCGCACGTTGCGCTCGGGATGCCGGTGGCACTCCAGACACCATTCCATCTGCAGCGAATGCGCCTGGTACATCAGCGGCATCTTGTCCACCCGTCCGTGGCAGGTCTCGCAGCCCACGCCTTTGTTCACGTGAATGCTGTGATTGAAATATACATAGTCCGGCAAGTCGTGCACGCGCGTCCATCGGATCGATTGCCCGCTGCGAAAACTCTCGCGCACCGGCTCCAGCATGGGGGCGGTATTCCAAATCTGCGAGTGACAGTTCATGCACGTCTTGGTTGGCGGAATGTTGGCGGTGTTGGAGGTTTCAACAGTGGTATGGCAGTACCGGCAATCGATTCCATCGTCCGCCACATGGTGCACGTGGCTGAACGGAATGGGCTGATCGCGCACCTGCCCCTCGCGAGTGACATAGCCCGAGCCGTTCAGCGTGGCAAAGCACCACACCGCAAACGCGAGAGCGAACACCGCGCCGTAGATCGTGATGCGCGAAAAGGTATTGGTGCTGTGATGAAAGATCTGAGCCATTCGTCAGACGTTCTAGATATTCAATCCAACCGCGCGCGGCAGACTCACGCCTTCCGTTCGAATAGATATGCGCTGGTCTCCAGCCGGCTGGCGCCGCCGCCGTCGTTGACCGCGAAGCGCGCGGGTCTGAGCTTGCCCGCGCGTATCTCACCGTTCCACAGCGCCGCGCCGGCATACTCGCCGTCATTGCGCAACGCATAAAAATTCAAATCCACTTTTTCCAGGCGCGACATGTCGTTGTCGAAATTCCGCGCGACGCGTTTCAAGGCTTCCAGACAAGCCTCGCGCGGCGCCATACCATGCCGCATATTTTCGATGATCGTGTGCGCGCCCGCGATGCGAATATTTTCCTCGCCGCGTCCGGTCGATCCCGCGCCGCCCACGTCCTGATCTACGTACAATCCCGCGCCAATGATCGGCGAGTCCCCCACGCGGCCCGCGATCTTCCAAGCCAGACCGCTGGTGGTGGTGACGCCGGACATCTCGCCCTTGGCGTTGCGCGCCAGGCAGTTGATGGTGCCGTGCGTGGGGTGGACGGCCATCTCCCAGGCCCACGTCAAGGTTTCCTCATCCCCGTGCGGAAACATTTCCTTGAGCCGCGTCATGGTTTTCGGCTTAGGCGCGTCCAGGCCCGGTCCCCAATTGCTGTGGCCCTGCGGATCGCGCAGCGACATTTTCCAGGTCAGCCAGGCCATCCGCGATTTTTCGGTAAGCAGATCCTGCTCGGGGTAGCCCATTTCCTGGGCGAACTTCGAAGCGCCGGCGCCTACGAGCATGATGTGGTCGGTCTGCTCCATCACCAGCTTGGCGATCTTGGAAGGCGTCTTATTCCCGCGTATGGAAGCCACCGACCCGGCCAGCCGTGTTGGCCCGTGCATCACGCTGGCATCCAACTCGACCACGCCTTCTTCATTGGGAAGCCCGCCGTAGCCAACGGAACTGTCCTCGGGGTCCTCCTCGTTGATGTTCACGCCCGCCACGACGGCGTCAAGAGTATCGCCGCCAGCTTTCAGAATCTCCATCGCGCGGGCACAGGCGCGCTCTCCGTTGGCGCTGGAGATGACGACCGTCTTGGAAGTCTGGGCGGAGGCCATCCCGAACGCCGGCAGCAAGGCCGAGCCGAGCATGACCGCTCTGCGGCTGATTCCTTTATCGTTGTTCATGCTTTGAATGAGCCATTATGGCACAGGACTAGCGGGATGACGTACTCCTTTTTTTGGGCTCCTTGTACTACACGATTCTTGTGGATTTGTCAATGTGGGGCGGGCGTCCGACATGTGGGGCGGGCGTCCACGGTTGGGCACGCCTGAACCAGAAGGTTCCGTGCGCTTAGCGCTGGGCTAGCGGCTGGCGGCCTGAGGCCGCCGGAGGCCGGGGTCTGCCTCACCTAAAAGCCTAATACCCCCGCGGCTTATCTACTACGTTGCGCAGCGGCTCACCTTTGCGGTAGCGCTCGAAATTGTCCAGGAACAACCGCATGGCGCGCTGCTGCCAGTCCGGCGTGTGATCGGCCGAATGGGGCGACAGCAGCAAGTTATCCAGCGCAAAGTACGGATGGCCCGCCGGCAGCGGCTCCTGATTGAAGACATCCAGCGCCGCGCCGCCGATGCGCCTCTCGCGCAGTGCCGCGATCAGCGCCGCCTCGTCCACCAGCGGTCCGCGGCCCACGTTGATCAGCACGGCTTCCGGCTTCATCGCGTGCAGCTCCGCCTCGCCCATGAACCCGCGCGTCTCCGGCGTCAGCGGCGTCGAGAGCACCACAAAATCCGACCGCGCCAGCAGGTCGCGCTTGCGCTCCGGCCCATCCGCGCGACCCAGTCCCATCACGCGCATCCCCATCGCCTCCGCCCGCCGCGCCACGGCGTTCCCGATGTCGCCCACCCCGATCACGCCCACCGTCTGGCCCGCCACCTCGACGGTGTCGAACTGGTCCCAGACGCCGGCCTCCTGGCTGCGCACCATGCGCCGCAATCCCTTGGCGAAGAACAGCACCGCCGCAATCGCGAATTCCCCCAGAATCTCGCTGAAGACCCCGCGCGCATTGGTCAGCGGAACCGCGCTTTCGACCAGTTCCGGAAACAAAAGCTCGTCCAGCCCCGCCGACCGCGAATGTACCCAGCGGACCCGCGGCGCGATGCGCCACACCTGCCGCAGCAGTTCCCGGCTGCCCGTCCAATTCAGGATTACGTCCGCTTCCGGCGCGGCATCGACGAACGCCTCTATGCGGTTCCCCGCCGCGATGCGGACGCCTTCCGGCAGGGCCTCCAGCATGGCCAGCAGCGGGTCTGTCGGATCTGCCAACACCAAAACTGTGCTATTGTCCATGAGGAGAAACTAACATGTTCGATCTCTCTCTGGAAGTCCTGCGCGTCGTGGAAGACAGCGCCATCGCCTCGGCCCGCACCATGGGCATGGGAGACGCCAAGACCGCCGACCACGCCGCGGTGGAGTCGATGCGCCAATGCCTGGAAACAATCGCCATCGACGGCACTATCGTGATCGGCGAGGGCGAGCGCGACGCGGCACCCATGCTATTCATCGGCGAGAAAGTCGGGGCAAGCAAGGACCAGCCGGGCGCCCTCTCCGTGGACATCGCCGTCGATCCCCTGGAAGGAACCAACCTCTGCGCTACCGGCGCGGGCGGCGCCATCACGGTGCTGGCGGCTTCGGAACGCGGCGGACTGCTGCACGCACCCGATTGCTACATGGACAAGATCGTGGTGGGTCCGGCAGCCAAGGGCGCGGTGGATCTGGAAGCCCCCGTCAAGCAGAATCTCAAGGCCATCGCCCGCCGCCTGCAGCGCGGGGTGGACGATTTGGTGGTGGTGGTGCTCGACCGTCCCCGTCATGAGCAACTGATCGCCGATATCCGCGAAGCCGGCGCGCGCATCCGCCTGATCGGCGATGGCGACCTTTCGGCCGGCATCGCCGCCGCGGTCTCCGGCACCGGAGTGCACGCCGTGATGGGGTCCGGCGGCGCGCCCGAAGGCGTGCTCACCGCCGCCGCGCTGCGCTGCCTGAACGGCGAGATTCAGGGCCGCCTGGTGGTGAAGGACGACGCCCAGAAGGAGCGCATGCAGGCCATGGGCATCCGCGACACTGCCAAGATCTACACCACTGGTGAGCTGGCACCCGGACGCAGCATCGTCTTCGCCGCCTGCGGCGTGACCGACGGCAACCTGCTGAAGGGCGTCCGGTTCTTCGGCGACGGCACGCGCACGCAATCCATCGTGATGACCCACGCACCGGCACGCGTGCGCTTCATCGACACGGTGCATTTGGAGAATAAGCCGGATGTGAAGGTGAGGTTCAGGTAGAACGTAGGACAGGCCTCCTGGCCTGTCTCAGCGGTAGGGAGTCAGATTAAAGAATGCTCAGCGACAAATTGCGTGAATGCGGCGTGGTGGGGGCAGGCGGCGCCGGATTCCCCACCCAGGTCAAAGCCGCTTCGCGCGTCGAGTTCGTGATCGCCAACGGCGCCGAGTGCGAGCCGCTGATCCACAAAGATGCCGAGCTGATGAAGCACTTCCCGGCCGAGATCCTGTCCGGCACGGCGGCCATGATGGCGGCCACCGGGGCGCTCGTGGGGAAGTTTGGGATCAAATCGAAAAACTCGGAGTCGCTCGATGCGCTCAAGGCACAGGCGCAACCGGCGAAGATCGAGTTCGTCATGCTCGGCGATTTCTACCCTTCCGGCGATGAATTCGAACTGGTCTACGCCGCCACCGGGCGCCTCATTCCGCCCGCGGGTCTGCCGCTCCACGTGGGCTGCGTGGTCAACAACGTGGAAACGCTATATAACGTCCACCAGGCCGCGCAAGGCATCCCGGTCACGGACAAATTCGTCTCCATCGCCGGCGCGGTGAACCAGCCCAAGTCTTTCTGGGCGCCTATCGGCACTTCTTTCCGCGAATTGCTGACACTGGCGGGCGGCGCCAAGGCCGCGGATTTTGGCGTATTCGTCAGCGGCCTGATGATGGGCTCGCTGACCTTCGATCTCGACGACGTCGTCACCAAGACGACCGCCGGCCTCATCGTGCTGCCGCGCGACCATTACCTGATCGCGCGCCGCGACCGCTCCCAGGAGCAGATGCATCACATCGGCAAGTCCGCCTGCGACCAGTGCAGCTACTGCACCGAATTCTGCCCGCGCTACCTGCTCGGATACGAAGTGATGCCGCACAAAGTCATGCGCAGTCTGGGCTTCACGCTCACCGGCTCGCAAAACTGGAACCAGTGGGCGGAGCTTTGCTGCGCCTGCGGGCTGTGCACCTTGTACGCTTGTCCCGAGGATCTTTACCCCAAGGAAGCCTGCGACCAAGGCAAGCAGGACCGCCGCGCGGCCGGGCTGAAATTCGTGCAGCAGAAACCCGTCCAGGTGCACCCCATGAAGGAGTATCGCCGCGTGCCGCTCGCCATGCTGCGGAAGCGCCTGAAGGTGGAAGAGTATGAAGCGGAGACGCCTTTCGAAAAGCGCGACTACCGCCCGGCCGCGGTGCGCATCAAGTTGCGGCAGCATGCGGGGGCGCCGGCTAAGCCGGTTGTCAAGGAGGGCGCCAGGGTGAGCAAAGGCCAGACGATCGGCCGTGTGGAAGCGAACGAATTGGGGGCCGCGATCCACGCGAGTATTGATGGCGTGGCGCGCCGCATCACCGGCGAATTCATCGAAATCACGGCTTAAGAAAAAGCATAGGATATGGCGAAAAATTCCATAGGGATGGTGGAGCTGGGCAGCATCGCGGCGGGCTATCAGGTGTGCGACGCCATGCTCAAGGCGGCGGACGTGGAGCTGGTGCTGTCCCGCTCCATCTGCTCCGGCAAGTACATGGTGATGGTGCGCGGCGAGGTGGGCGCCGTGCAGGCCGCGGTGGCCTCCGGGAATACGGCGGGCAGCTTTTCGGTGATCGATTGTTTCACGATCGCCAATCTCGATGAGTCCATCTTCCCGGCCATCAGCGGCACGGTGAAGGTCGAGGCCCTGAATGCGCTGGGCATTTTGGAATCGTTCTCGGTGGCCTCGCTGATCGAGGGCGCCGACGCCGCGGCAAAAGCCGCCGATGTGCAGTTGATCGAGGTGCGGCTGGCCATGGCCCTGGGCGGCAAGGCGTTCGTCACCCTCACGGGCGATGTGGCCGCAGTAGAGAGCGCGGTGGCAGCGGGAGCCCAGGCGATCGCGCAGAAGGGGCTGCTGGTGAACAAAGTGGTGATTCCGCGGCCGCGGCCGGAGTTGCTCAACGAGATGATTTGAATAAATTGAAGAGCCGGCGTTTGCTCGGGCAAGTTTTCTTGTGATATGCTTCCTCCCATGTCGGCGAGGATGCTCGCAGTTTTTTTGAGGCAGTGGGAGCGCCGTTCTGGTTCCCAGGCGTCTCTGAAAGGACGTTGATCTATGCCGTTCGTTCACCGGGTGGCGCAGGGTGAATGTCTGGCCAGCATCGCACGCAGGTATCATTTTGCGGACTGGCGGACCATTTACTACCATCCTCAAAACGCCGATTTCCGCGGCAAACGCAGCAATCCGAACGTGATCTATCCCGGAGACCGGGTCTACATCCCCGACCTCGATTCCGGCGAGCGGGACGCAGCAACGGATCAGAGGCATCTGTACGTCGTCAAATGGTCCAAAGCCAGTGTCCGGTTTATTATCGAGGACGACAAAGGCACTCCTTTTGCCAATAAACAATACCACCTGCAGATCGATGGAACAACCAGGGAAGGCACGACCGGCGCGGATGGGTCGCTCGACTTGGAGATCCAACCGACTGCCCAGAACGGCGAATTGACCGTCTTTCTCAATGACGACGAGTACGACGACTGCACGTGGCCGTTGAGGTTGGGGCACCTGGACCCGATCGAAGAGGTTTCAGGCGTGCAGGCGAGGTTAAACAATCTGGGCTGCGTCTGCGGAAGCGGTGGACGGCATTGCGGGCGCGCGCACGGAATCGGGCGTAAAGACACTTCAAGCGCGGACAGGGCTGCCCGTTACTGGAGTTATCGACCAGACGCTGCGGGATAAACTGCGCGAAGTATACGACAAGACTTGAGGTCTAGTTGAAACATGGATGACAACAGCGCCCGCGTTTCCCGCACCAGCCCGGGCCTCAAGCACCGGAATACACTGGTGCCGCAAGGCATCTGTTTTGTCTACATTCAGATGAGGGACGACACCACCGATAAGATTCTTGCCAAAACGGATTACCTTGTGCGCGGTCTCCTGCACGGCGCCAGGATAGCAGGCGCCACGGACGCAGACGGCATTCTGCGTCATGAATATCTGCGCGGCGGCCATTACGAGTTGGATGCAAGCGGCGTCACGGAGCCTGTCGAGACCTGCTACATGCATGAAGTGCAGAACTACACGGGTAAGCCCTGGGTTCTGCGGCTTCGGTCGGAGGAATAGCCACATGCCGTTGCATTTCTGGTGGAAACCCAATGATACGCCTGTTGGGCCCGGCGATAATCGCAAAGATATTGGTCTGGAGTTGGGTGGTGACGACGCAAAGGTCGCCGATGGCGCGGACGGAAGAATAGAGCTGTACGAAGTCGGCGGTACCGGGACAACCAAGGGAGAAGCCGAGAGCAGCCAGCCGCGCCTCGTTGCCGCCTTTCACGGCAAATTTCACCGCGATCCCAAAGCCAAGCCGGAGGTTCGCATTACCTTCGAAATCGCGATGGACGCCCCATTTACCGACTTCAGCTTCTCCGAGGTGTTAGGTTTCGACCCGGAATGCATTCTGGGAGTCGATGCCTTCGTATTTACTTTTTTGAATCGCGAGTTTCAAGTCAATTTCCCATTTTTCCTCGACACGCGAAGTGAAGGGACCTTCGCCGAGATCCAGGCCAAAGCAATCCTCGGCGACGGAGAGGGCGAATCCGAGCTGGGGCATTCCGCCATATTGCATCTGCGCATCCGGCGGAAGCACGAAGTGGAGACCACGACCAAGGACAGCACGACGGGCGTCCCCGTAAAATATACAGGGCAGGTCGTCGGCAATCTTATCCTGCACCACGAGGATTACCTGATTGGGGGAGCGGTGCGCGCTTCCGGCGCCGCGTGGCCGTCCCCCCCCTCGGCACAGCTGATTCCGGTTCCCTGGAGCGGCGCCGGCGCCATTCCGTTCCAGGCCTACACGAACAACAGCCTTCAGGTGATCCTCATGAACGACCTGATCGATGGGCTGTTTTCCGCCGACAAGAGCGTTACCCCCGCCGCCAGGACCAAAGCCAGGAATAAAATCAAGAATGTTCTGCAAAACACCTTCGCCGATGCGGGTTTTCAGGGCGTCTTTGCGTGGGAGGATGAGCCGGCGGTGAATCAAACAGTCACCTCATTCAAGGCTGCTTTCTCCAAGCACGGTGACGAGTGGGTGCTCCGCCACGCGGGTCACCCGCTTGCAATTCCGTTCTGGACGTTCATTGTGGCGCACGACGCCACTATTTCGGAGGTCGGCCAGAATCCAGGGGCAAACACACAAGAAGTTCCTGCCGGAGTGAAAGTTTATCTGATTCCGTGTGCCTCACCCATCGGGTCGGGCACGAAGAATATAGAGTCCCCGCTGAAATTTCGGACCGACTATTTCTCTCCGGTCGGATCCGAAGTCGAGCCCAAGTCGGCGAAGGCCGCCATGGTAATCGCCCACGAAATCGGCCACTCCCTCGGCTTGATGCATGAGATCCAAATCATGAACAAGGGCCCGTACGCCGAGGACGCCGCCAGCCCGGTGCTTTCCGTTATGTCGAGCGGCGTGGAAAACGACTCCTTTGGGGTAGATATGAAATTCTCAAACCAGGCCAAAGTTATCTGGCAGATGGCATTCGGGGTTAGTCCGAATTGGGACAACACCTATCTGCGCAACAAAACGTGGGGCAGCGATTGGGCCACAGTGCCCTGGAAGGACCGCAAGGACCGGTTTTTCAAACTGCACGATGACAACGGCATGGTCTCTGTAGGCCTCACAACGCCCCCCACCAGCCCCGTGCCGTTCCAGGGAACCGGCAGCAAGGTGCAAAGAGGCACATATGTCCCTCCTCCCAAGTAGGTATGCCAGGCTCAACTCGCCCCGGAAACCGCGCTGACGCTCACGCGGCCACCCTGCCAGTTCGCACAATATTTCCGCTTGAAGAAGAAAGGACTCTCCGATGACAAACGTTTCGATCACCGTGGTGTGCCGGCGCCTGGCCGCGGCCGGTTCGCTCTTCCTTACACTTACCTGGAGCGCGGCCGGGCAGGCAATCGATGTCACACAAAGACTCGATGGCTTCGATGCTTACATGGCCAAAATCCTCAAGGACTGGGATGCGCCGGGCGTGGGCGTCGGCATCGTGGTCAACGACAAACTGGTTTTCGCCAAGGGCTACGGCTTTCGGGATTATGAGAAGAAACTCCCGTATACCCCCGCCACGATGAGCCCCATCGCATCCAATACGAAACTGTTCACCGCGGTTGCCGCTGGCATGCTGGTCGAGGAAGGGAAGCTGTCATGGGACAAGCCAGTGCGCGAATCCGTCCCGGCCATCCGCTTTTACAATGACCAGCTCAACAATACCGTGACCTTGCGCGACATGCTATCGCACCGCACCGGGATCACGCGGCACGACGCCATCTGGTACAAATCCGGCTTCACGCGCAAATAACTCTTCGAAAAGCTGGTATACCTGGAGCCGCAGGAACCCATGCGCGAGACATTTCTGTACAACAATCTGATGTTCGCGGCGGTCGGGTATCTGATTGAATTGCAGTCCGGGAAGACCTGGGAACAGTTCGTCAAGGAGAGGATCTTCGATCCGCTGCAGATGAGTTCCACCAGCTACAGCATTGCGGACATGTTGAAGCGTCCGGAATTCGGCGTCGGGTTTACCGAGAGGCGCGATTCCTTTGAGATCTACAGGATTCCTTACTACGAGGACATATCGGGCGTGGCTCCCTGCGGAGCCATCGTTTCCAACATTGAAGATATGTCTCATTGGTTGATCGCACTGATGAACCAGGGGAAATACAACGGCAAGCAGGTGCTTCCGGCGGAAGTTTTGAAGGCCACTTTACAGCCGGCCATCGCCCTGCCCAACACGACGCTGGAAACCAGGGGGTGGTCCGAGATGCTGAACGCGGCTTACGGCATGGGGCGGGAAACCGCTTCCTACAGGGGCCACCTGCTCACTTTTCACGGCGGCGATTTACCTGGCTTCCACACGCAGGTTTCGTTCATGCCGCAGGACCACATCGGCGTCATCGTTTTTGAAATTGGGAATCATAGCCAGCCGCTTTACAACATTGTCAGCTACAACGTGTACGAGAGATTGCTGGGTATGGACCAGACGCCTTGGAGTGAGCGTCAGCTCGAGATTCGGCTAAAGAACAAGAAGGCAGGGACCGAAGCGCGGACAAAAGCCAACGAAGGCCGGGTTACAGACACGAAGCCGTCCCACGCCCTTGCGGATTACGCCGGGGCCTACGAGCACCCCGCGTACGGCGTGATGACCATCGGACTGAAAGACAACCAGCTTCAGTTCGACTTTCATAAGATGCGACTTCCCATGGCTCGCTTTCACTACGACCGCTTCGACACTCCGGATGACGAGCAGGACGGCAAGTGGTCGGTGAACTTCCGCACGAATCCGCAGGGTGATATCGATCAAGCCGTGATGTCCCTGGACGAAGCGGAGGCCGTATTCGTCCGTAAGCCCGAAACGATTGACCCGAAGCTGATGTCTCAGCTCGCAGGCGCTTACGAAACGCCTGGCGGCGTGAGAATCCAGGTCGCGCTGGCGCCGGACGGCAAACTGTCGCTCGTTTTGCCCGGCCAGCCAGTCCTTCCGTTGATACAGGTGAAGCGCTTGGTATTCCGGACCCCGCGTTTCTCCGACTCTACCCTCGAATTTGTCGTGCAGGATGGCCAGGTGAAGGGACTCAGGCAAAAGGATCCGTCGGGCGAGTTCATGTTCCCGAAAAAGTAGCAGCGGCAGTGCCGCCCGGCTCGCCGGCCCGTCGTGCGCGCCTGACTTCGGCAAAGAGTCCGTCCGTCCACGGCAGTTCTGGCCGATGCATTCTAACTACGTTTCGCCGGCCGATCACATCGGCCATTTGGAAGGCGGCCCGATCAGGAACGACAAGTGGCCAGCGTCGGGCGGGCCCTCGTCGAGTTGCGGGTTTCGCCAGCTTCAGCGAAGAGGAAGCGGCCGCCGCTTTGGGTATTTCCCCGCGCACCGTCCGCCTCGAACGGGTGGTAGCCGGCGCGTATCTCCGGAGCGAACCCGGTGGCGCGGAGCGGGTCTTGAGTATCTGGGAATTCCGGCGTTCTCGCGACCATAGCGGCGGCAAGCTCTTGATGCCCCTTGAATTCGGCCGGGAATGGGCATACATTGAGACTGGAGGCGGAGATTTCAGATGAGACTGTCCTTTGCAGTGCCACTTTTCCTGGCTGCCGGCCTGGCGGCGTTCGCGCAGCAATCGATGCCACGGATGAGTACCGTCGATCCGGGGACGGGGAGGGCCGGAGATGAAATCACCGTTGCTGGGGAGAATCTGGAAAAGGCGCAGGTGGCCAAAGTGTACCTGACGGACGAAAAGAACGATTTCCTGGTGGATGTGACCGAGCAAACCGCCACCAGCATCAAGTTTAAAATCCCCGCCAAAGCCCCAGCCGGCCGATTTGCCCTGATGCTGCTGACCACGGGCAAAGAGCCCAAGCTCATCGAGCAGCCCGTCAAGCTGACGGTCGAGCAGTAGAGCCCCGGAACCGCTCCGTTACGGTCGCGGCTCGGTACTGAGCCGCGCACGTCAGGTACTGAGCCGCGCACGTCAGGTACTGAGCCGCGCACGTCAGGTACTGAGCCGCGCACGTCAGTAAGCGGGGTTAGCTTTTCTCCCGGCGGTAGGGAGAGGAGATGTAGCGGCGCGATTCCCGGGCAGCCTCGGCCTCAGGCGCGTAGGCCATAGCTTTTTTGTATGCCTCCACCGCCAGGCTGTGCCGTTGGGTGAGATCGTAGATCTGGCCCACCCGCATCCAGGCCAACACCCCGGTATTCAAATCCACCTCGTCGGCATGCGCGGTCACCTTCTGCATATTGGCCAGCGAGGCGTCCAGGTCGTTGTACCAGAACTGGATGGTGCCCAACTGGTAGTAAATCGACTCCCACGGCACCCGCGCGTAGCCCGCCGCTCCCTGCGTCTTCAACTGCGCGACTTGCTGGACCGAGGCAAGGGCCTTGCCGCCATCGCCCAGCGCCGCGTACATTCCCGCCTGCTCGAAACGCAGCAGGTAGTTGCGCGGAAAGCGGGCGATCAGGCTCTCCACCAACGGCAGGGCCTTGGCCGGCTGGTGTTCGCGGCGGTAGATCGCGGCCAGGAAGACCTGTGCGTCGATACGATCCAGCGAACCGTGCGCCGCCACCTGCTCCACGGTACGGATGCCGCGCTCCTTGTCGCCATGGAAGCCGATCAGGAAGCCGAACACCTTGTAGATAGCCGGCAGGCTGCCGACCACGTAGTCGTGCAGGCCTTGCACCAGGCGTGCATCCACGTTTGACGGATCCAGTTCGCTCACCCGGTAATGCATTTTGCGCGCGGTGGTGGAATCATGCAGGGCGTCCACCCAGGCCTTTTGGACCAGAAAAAAGTAGTTCGCCCGCAAGCCGTAGGTGATGCCCATAGCGTAGAGTGCGCCGGTATCGTTGGGACTCCGGCGCAGGCGCGCCTGCTCCAAATCCAGCGCCTTGCGGATCTCGCCCAGAAACCGCTGCTGAGTCGCCGGCGATGGATTGAGCTTGGCCCGGCGCAACAGGGAGTTGTTGCCGGTGACGAGCTCGCTTTCGAGCGCGCCATCGCGATACATCTCGCTGAAGACGACCGTCTCGGCGGCGTGGTTGTGGAGGTCCGGGTTGTTGGGATCCTTCGCGATGGCCCGGTCGAAATCGGCCAGCGCCTGATCGTACTCCAGGTTGTAGAAGTGCTCGTAGCCTTCGTCGACCAGGCTGTTTCCAGCATAGAGACGCGTGACGAATAAGAGGGCTGCGAGGAGGGTGGCTCTCAATGCCTTTATTATAAATCGGCTTTGGGGTGATGACCCGGCCTGCCTAAGGATTTGGGTGCTTGATTAACCGTTTTGGAGGCCCTCCGACTGAATGGACCGCTCCCTGAGGCTCGCGGTTCAGTAAACCGCGCGGAATCAACGGGACTGTTACCGAGCGGCGAAACGTAAGGGAGCCCAGCCACCGGCGGCGCCGGATTGAACGGGAATGTGACTTCTCAGAACCACCGATTCCGCTACGAATTGTGGGGCGGACAATTGTGCCCGCAGCCGGCTTTTCAGCCGGCTTGGCCGCCTGAAAGGCGGCTGCGGCCAACATTGGCCGCCCCACAACCAGCTTCCCGTGGAATCAGCGGGTTAGCGGGGAGTCACAGATCAGCAGTTTCCATCAAGCGTCGAAACACTCAAAGGCATGCCACGTTTGGCCCGCCAAAAACGACGGCGAATGCGGGAATTGCTCATGACGCGGCGGGCGATCCGGTCCGCGCCGCCTTGACGCGGATTGAGCGAGATGCGGACGGCAATGTGATCTATGACTCTCCGCAATGCGGGCGGCACGGGTTCCCAGCGATAAAGTGAGGGGGATGAAAGGTGCGCGCAGGACTAGCCGTGAGCCCCCGAAACCAGTCAGCGAAGTCTTTGCCGCCGTTGTCGATCCGGCAAAGATGTCGCAGTACTTTATCTCCGGCGCCAACGGCCCAAGGGCCTAATTGACGTGCTTGAGGTCGAAGAGAATCGTAAGATCGTGTTCGAGTCGGCCCGTGCGGCGCGAAGAGTCGCACAACCATTCAGTTTAGGACAGACGATCCCAACGCCACGGTCGTCACCATCGACGAGGCGAAGTTTCCCATGGACCACGAAGGTGTGAAGCCGGCGAGCCATGGGGCAGACCGCCGGATGGACATACTTCCTTGCCTGCTTGAAAGCGTATCTGCAGTTCGGCATCAACCTTCGGCTCGGCCTGAACAAGAGGCTCGCAGATGTATAAGGGATCACTCCTCCTCAGCCAAAAGTGCCCGCTGAGGTTCTGCCTCTAAGGCGCTCAAGTACTCCTCCAAGGTTGCGTCCAGCCGCTTATAAAGAAGGCCGTTGAAGCTCTCCGTTCCTTGCCCCGCCTGCGCCTGCTGTAAGCTGCGAATATAGTCCAGCCGATCCTCCGGGCGCACCGCAACCGGAGGATAGTCGGCACGAATTAAAATCAGGTTCATCAGGAGCCGGGCGGTACGTCCGTTGCCGTCATTGAACGGGTGAATGTCCGCCAGACGGCGATGCGCCGTGAACGCCGTGTCAGGCGTGCCGGGTGCTGTGCCGAGCCAAGCGGCGAAGTCACCCATTAGCGCGGGGATTTCCGCCGGGGACGGAAACGCATGCCTCCCGGTTTCAGTGCGGACGTATCGCGCAAGATTGGCATACCGCCCGGCGATGTCGGGGCTGGAACGTTGCATAACCAAGCGGTGTAAGTTGCGCACGTCGCCTTCAGTCAGTCGCTCCGTTTGGCGGGCGAGCTCGCGCACATAGCGGATAGCGTCGTAGTGGTCGAGGGCTTCCAGATGATCTTTGAGCGGTTTGCCACCGATGGTCACGCCCTGCTCAATCACAAGCGTCGTTTCCACAGGGCTGAGCGTGTTGCCCTCGATGGCGTTTGACGTGTAGGTGAGCTCGATGTCGTAGTAATGCTCAAGATTGGCAAGTGCTTCCCGCGAGACGGGCCGCAGCCTGTCGAGCCGTTCTTTCTTGGCGGCGATAGCGGCTAAAAGCTCGTCCATGCACTCTCAGAAGTAGCACGGGCAAACCGGTTGCGCAACGCAACCGTCAATTGCGGAGTACCGACAGCGGGACTGAGAGTCCCGCGGTCGCGGTAGGGATGCCGGTTACCCGGCACCCCCCGCACAGATCCGTGCGAGCGCTCCTAACGCACACGGTTCTTACCTCGGATGTTGCCACGCAAAGCGAA